>Ga0114968_10001565_pt1 | contig 17533 bp, 21 predicted proteins | sample M_130807_EF_Meta_FD_87020 | JGI IMG/M metagenome (GOLD analysis project Ga0114968, IMG submission 87020) | Freshwater microbial communities from Lake Montjoie, Canada to study carbon cycling - M_130807_EF_MetaG | ecosystem: Environmental > Aquatic > Freshwater > Lake | place: Lake Montjoie...
CAGTTTGGCTTGGTACAATTCCGCGGTTTAGCTCTGAAAAAACCAAATTCAATGGCATTAATTGTTCACAAATACGGTGGCACCTCGATGGGTTCTACCGATCGCATTCGCAACGTCGCCAAGCGCGTTGCCAAATGGGCCCGCGCCGGTCACCAAATGGTGGTGGTGCCATCGGCTATGAGTGGAGAAACAAACCGACTACTCGGTTTGGCCAAAGAACTCGCACCGGGCAAGCCCACTGCCGACTATGAGCGCGAGCTCGACATGCTGGCGTCCACGGGCGAGCAGGCCTCTAGCGCCTTATTGGCCATTGCGCTCCAAGCCGAAGGTCTGGACTCGGTGAGTTTCGCCGGCTGGCAAGTGCCCATTCGCACAGACAGCGCGTACACCAAGGCCCGTATCGAATCGATTGACGACACTAAGGTGCGCGCCCAACTGGAGGCCGGCAAGGTCGTGATCGTGACCGGTTTTCAGGGTGTGGACGCCGAAGGCAATATCACGACCCTAGGTCGGGGCGGCTCGGACACGTCGGCAGTGGCTGTCGCGGCCGCTATGAAAGCGCAGGAATGCCTGATCTACACCGACGTGGATGGTGTGTACACCACCGACCCCCGTGTGGTGCCTGAAGCGCGCCGCCTGCAGACGGTCAGCTTTGAGGAAATGTTGGAGATGGCGTCTATGGGCTCCAAAGTGCTGCAAATTCGTTCGGTCGAATTTGCTGGCAAGTACCGCGTTCCCTTGCGCGTACTCAGCAGCTTTACCCCGTGGGATATTGACATCGCCGTCGAAGCGCAGTCCGGCACATTGATTACTTTTGAGGAAGACGAACACATGGAACAAGCCGTCGTATCAGGCATTGCATTCAACCGCGACGAGGCCAAAATTTCGGTTCTGGGCGTGCCCGACCGTCCCGGGATTGCCTATCAAATCCTGGGCGCGATTGCCCAGGCCAATATCGATGTGGACGTGATCATCCAAAACCTGAGCAAAGACGGCAAGACCGACTTCAGCTTCACCGTCAATAGGGGCGACTTTGCCAAGGCTATGGACTTGCTCCGTGCTACGGTGATACCCAGCTTGGGTGCCTATGACGTGGTGGGCGACACCAAAATTTGCAAGGTGTCGATCGTGGGCATCGGCATGCGCAGTCACGTGGGCATTGCCAGCAAGATGTTTGGCGTGCTGAGCGAGGAGGGCATCAACATCCAGATGATCTCCACTTCCGAGATCAAGACCTCGGTCGTCATCGACGAAAAGTACATGGAGCTGGCGGTGCGTGCACTGCACAAAGCCTTCGATTTGGATCAAGCCGCGGCGTAAAACGCGCCGCAAACCGTGAGATAATTCCCGCACTGGAAACGTGACCGAGTGGCCGAAGGTGCTCCCCTGCTAAGGGAGTATGGGGTGTAGAGCCTCATCGAGGGTTCGAATCCCTCCGTTTCCGCCAAAAACCGGTTTTAGGTAGTCCGATACAGACCGCCAAAGACCCTTAAAAGCCCCTAGCCACGGGGCTTTTTTGATTTCGTCCGATACGGTTGGTTGACAGCCCACTGGCTAATGACCTTTTTCAGTAAGCACATTGGCTACCCAAATGGGAAGCCGCCTTTAAGGGTCATTGCGATGTTTTAGGAGTGTCCCTTTGCCAAGTCATTTTCCAAGAGCATCCGAACGTAACGGGTGTAGGGCACCCCTTGCGCCTTTGCACGGCCTTTTAGGCCCTCTAACAGTGCTTCAGGAAGCCTCAAATGCAGCGCCGCCGACTTTGGGGCAAATTCAAACCGCGTGGTTTTGAACTGTGCGAAGTCGAGCCCTGACAGATCTTGATCCAGGAAAGCTTCCGCTTCCTGGTCAGTTTTTAACGTTGGAATTTTCTTCATAGCGTTGTGCTTCCTTCTCATGCATAAAGCGTGCGCTTATTGGCCTAATGAATTGCAGACCGCCCAGAGCTTGCTTGATAGCAAACGCTACAAACATAGCTCGCCCGGATTGGTTTCGACCAACGGCGATGTACCGCGTCTCCTGCTGCGAATGCAACAAATCGGGGGCAACCCGAGCAGATGAAAACAGGTGTTCAATTTCCTCACGGGTAACGCCATGCTTGCCGCATTTAGGCCAATTCCCATCATCCCATTCAAAACCTGCAACCTTCATGGCGCGATAATACACTTATGTGTATACATTTGCATAGCACGTTTACTTGATGAATTCTTTTAATCATTGCGCCATCTGAGGGCGTCCTGGCAAAGCGTATCAACTTTGATGGCTGAATCGAACGATGTCCAGGTCTGGTCGCCTATTATTCTGACAACTCGCGGGGGCTGCACAACCAACCCCCTGGCGCTCTTCGATTGCCCATCCCCCAACACTCCCGAACCGTGACCGGATCGGGGGCAGATATCCCGCTAGCCCCGCCTAAAAACCGTCGCGCCAAGCGCTGCGCTGAATGTCTCGCCAGTTTCGGAACGTCGGTACTGGCGAATACCAAAACATGCCATCAAGCCCGCCACCCCCACCAAGCGCCCGAACAGTTATGCCGGGGACTTCGTGGGGGTGACAGATGACGGGCCTGAAGGCCTGTTTTTCATTTCCAAGAGCACCCCACCCCTAATCCCCGCCCCGCCGGCGGGGATTCCCCCCTATCCGTTTCCCCAAGGGAAGACGCCGAGAGCCTAGCGAGAGGGCAACTTTTTGAAGCCCTCCGAACTCAACTTCAAAGGGGCTCAGCATGTGCATACGTCAAACCGTCACCGACAAAATCATCAGTATTTTGGAAGCTGGCACCGCTCCAAATGTGCCAATATGGGGTCCGTTGCCCCATTCAGTCTTTGGTGCTCGCATCCAGTCAATCTTGCCAAGGCTTGTGGGCTAGTGAATAATAATAGTTATTAACTGTTAGGAGATCGTCATGCCCACCAGCGTTGCCCTGAGCCCCCATTTCGAGACCTTCATCCGCGATCAAGTCGAAAGCGGCCGCTACAACAACGTTAGTGAAGTCGTCCGTGCGGGACTGCGCTTGCTCGAGGACACCGAGCGCCAGCAGGCCATCCAACTCCAAGCACTGAGAAATGATATCGCCGCAGGCAAGGCCAGCGGCGCAGCACTTGCTGCGGAACCAGTGTTTGATCGATTACAAGCCAAATACGCACAGCAGGCGACTCGCCAAGTTCGCTAATGCAGTTGCTGATCACGCCTTTGGCGGCGTTCGATCTTGAGGACATCGGCGACTACATTGCACAAGACAATCCGATTCGCGCCGGAAGTTTCGTGGCTGAGTTGCGTGCGCATTGCGAAAAGATTTGTCTCAACCCTGCGGGCTATCGGCGGCGGCCCGATCTGTTTGATGACTTGCGTTCATGCGCGCATGGCAACTACGTGATCTTTTTTGAGTCCACGACAGAGCAGGTCACAATCGTCCGCATATTGCACGGCGCGCGTGATATTCCTGAAATCTTGAACCCCACGTAAAGTTACTCAGTTTTGTAGCGGCTCAGCGGTGCTGATGCTTGTCTCAGCGGCCCTTTGTTCCCTTTTTTGTCGATCGAGAAAGCAGATCGCGCCTTGGGCGGCCGATGAGGGCCGCCGTATCCGATGATCAGGCAAAAACGCCCGCTTTTTCCTCCATGCGCGCTGACACTTCACCCAAGTGGTGCAGGCTGTCGCCGAAGGTCATTTCCATCTGCGTCAATTTCTTGAAGTAGTGGCTCACGATGTACTCATTGGTCACACCAATGCCGCCGTGCAGTTGTACGGCCTGTTGTCCGACAAAGCGCATCGAGGTGCCCAGTTGGTACTTGGCGCGGGCCATGGCGGCGCGGCGCTCGGGCGCGGGCGCATTGAGCTTGAGGCTTGCGTAATAGCTCATGGAGCGGGCCAGTTCGAGTTGCATTTTCATGTCCGCCGCACGGTGGCGCAGGGCCTGAAAGCTGCCGATCACAGCGCCGAACTGTTTGCGGGTCATCAAGTACTCTGCGGTCACGGTCATCGCTTTGTCCATCACCCCGACCGCTTCGGCGCAGGTGGCCGCAATGCCGATGTCGACGGCGTGCTCCAGCGCGGTCAGCCCTTCAGCGGTGACCAGAATCGCCTTGGCATGGTCAAGTTGCACTTCGGCAGCGCGGCCGCCGTCTTGGGTGCCGTAGCCTCGGCAGCTCACACTTGGGCTGGTGCGCTCCACCAAAAACAGGGCCAACTTGCCATCGAGCCGAGCGCTTACTAAAAAGGCGTCCGCCTGGTCGCCTACGGCCACCACGCTTTTTTGTCCCTGCAATTGGTAGGCGCCGCCCACGGCGGTGGCCGTGGTTTTGCAAGCGTCCAAGGTGTAGCGCGCAGCGCGTTCCTGGTAGGCCAGCACCACCAACGCTTCACCGCTGCTGATGCGAGGAAGCCAGGTTGCTTTAGTGGCTGCATCTGCATAGTTGGCAATCACGGCACCCGCAATGAGCGCCTGGCCCAAGGGCTCGAGCACGATACCGCGGCCCAGCTCCTCCATCACCACCATGCCCTCAACCGGGCCCATCCCGAGTCCGCCATCGTCCTCCGGGATGTAGAGGCCACACAGGCCGAGTTCAGCGAGTTCGTTCCAGGCGGCGCGGTCAAAGCCACCGGCTTTCTCGGTTGCGCGGCGACGCTCGAAGCTATAGCCCTTGTCTACCCATTTGCGCACGGCGTCGCGCAGTTGCTCTTGGTCGTCAGAAAAATCGAAATCCATGGTCTTGTCCTTGAAATTGGGGTGGCTGTTGAGACCGTTTTCCGCTTAACCGAGCACAAACTGTGAAACGATGTTGCGTTGCACTTCGTTGCTTCCGCCGTAAATTGTGGTTTTGCGCATATTGAAATAAGTGGACGCCAGGGGTGCGCAGTGGGCGTGCCCCACAGCATCGCCCTGCCAGCCGGCTTCCATGGCCTCGCGAATCAGGGGCAGGGCAAACGGCCCCGCGGCCAGCATCATCAGTTCGCTATAACGCTGCTGAATCTCGCTGCCGCGAATTTTGAGCAGGCTGGCGATGTCCATGCTTTGTTTACCGGATTTTTCGGCGGCTAGCACCCGCAGGACCATCATCTCGAGGGCCACCACGTCTACTTCAAGTTTGGCAATCTCGTCCCGGAAGCGGCTGTCGTCTAACACGCCCTCAGCTTTGGCAATGCGTTTGAGGCGCTCGAGTTCGCGCTTGGCGCGGTTGACGTCCGCAATGTTGGTGCGCTCATGGGCCAACAAGTATTTTGCGTAGTTCCAGCCCTTGTTCTCTTCACCGATCAGGTTGTTGGCCGGCACTTCCACATTGTCAAAAAAGACTTCATTCACTTCGGCCGTGCCATCGAGCAAGACGATGGGGCGGACGGTGACCCCGGGAGACTTCATGTCGATCAGTAGGAAGCTGATGCCGGTTTGGGGTTTGCCGTCGTTGCTGGTGCGCACCAGGCAAAAAATCCATTCGCCATACTGCCCCAGCGTGGTCCAAGTCTTTTGACCATTCACAATGTACTTGTCCCCGACGCGCTCGGCTTTGGTTTTTACCGACGCCAAGTCCGAGCCGGAGCCGGGTTCGCTGTAGCCTTGGCTCCACCAGACTTCGCCGCTGGCAATGCCCGGCAAAAAACGCTGCTGTTGTTCGGCGTTGCCAAAGGCCATGATCACCGGCGCCACCATCACAGGGCCAAACGGAACGACGCGCGGCGCGCCCGCCAAGGCGCATTCTTCTTCAAACAAGTGTTTTTCAATGGCGCTCCACCCCGGGCCGCCAAATTCTTTAGGCCACGCATGGCCTAACCAGCCTTTTTTGCCCAGTATCTTGCCCCAACGCTGCATATCCTCGCGGCTCAGTTGCAGCGCGTTATGCACCTTATGCGAGATGTCGGCGGGCAGGTGGTCGTGAACCCAGCCGCGAATTTCCTCACGAAATTTTTGTTCTTCAGGGGTGAATGCCAAATCCATAGCGAGCGCTCCAAATTTTCAATGCGGTCAATTTCTAATGGGGTCCAAGGTGAACTAATCGTGTTTTAGCACGATCGTTCTTTTTTATTTGTCCGACGTGCGACTTTTTTTGTTTCCAAGGCCTTCTTTTTGGTGGGACAGTGCTGGCGATAATCACAGACCTATGCAAAACGCAACCCAATCTATTGTCATTCTTATCTCCGGAGGCGGCTCCAACATGGCGGCCATCGTGGGCGCCGCGCAAAAAGAGGGGTGGATGCAGCGGTATGGAGCCCGGGTGGCGTGCGTGATCAGCAATCAATCCAGCGCGGGGGGGCTTCAATGGGCGCGCGAGCAGGGGATTCCGACGGAAGTGGTGGACCACCGCAGCTATGCCAACCGAGACGAATTTGACCGCGCCTTGGCCTCCGTCATTTCGCGATTTGACCTGCCGGGTCGACCCGCTTTGGTCGTGTTAGCGGGCTTTATGCGGATATTGACGCCCGACTTTGTCACCCGGCATGCAGGGCGCTTGCTTAACATTCACCCATCGCTCTTGCCTGCATTTACGGGTTTGCACACCCACCGACGAGCCATCGATGCCGGTTGCAAGTTTGCGGGTGCGACTGTGCACCATGTCACCGCCGAACTAGATGCCGGCGCGATTCTGGAACAGTCGGTCGTGCCCGTCTTTCCTTCAGACACCGAGCAAACCCTCGCCGCGCGGGTGCTGGCCACTGAACACCTCATTTATCCGCGTGCCATTCGCACCTGGCTGCTTGCGTCGACTACGCAACCCGGCGGGGCTGCTTAGGGTCTTATTGCGGGGGGTCAGGCCGGCGGCAGGGCGGCGATTCGTTGAAACCGGGGCTGAGGTCGTCCATCGATGTGCACCGTCTCCTCAAACATTGCCGCCGGGCGTACCCACAGACCTTGCTCTCCGTAGAGCGCGCGGTACAGCGTCATGGGCTCGAGGCTCTCGCTGTGCCGTACGGTGCCCTCAACCTGGTACAGGCCCCCCTTGTAATGGCGGTACAGCCCCGGAGGAGTGGTGATCAGAGGGGGGAGATTTTCTTCGCTCATGGGACAATGCTCGCTTATGCATCCAAAAGCTCTATTAGAAGCCTGCGCCGAGTTGGTCCGGCTCACCCTCAAATTTGACCATCCTGCTGACGCGATTGTTTCTCGTTTTTTTCGTGACCATCGGGGCCTCGGCCCCCGCGAGCGGGCCACTATGGCAGAGACGGTGTACACCGTTTTGCGGAAAAAGCTGCTGTTCGATCACCTGGCGCCCTCCGGTAGCGGCCCCAAAGAGCGGCGCTTGGCGATTCTTGGTTTCTACGGGCCCGGAGACTTTTTACGCAGTTCGCTAACCGAGCAAGAGGCGCAATGGCTGGACGCCTGTGAAAAAGTCACGCCAGCCGACCTGATGGAGCGTCATCGGCATAACCTCCCCGAGTGGCTGGTACAGCCCCTGAAAGACCAGTTGGGCGACGAGTTTTGGGCTTTGGTGGAGCAGCTGAATCGGGGTGCTGGACTCGATTTACGCGTCAATGATTTCAAAGCCAAGCGGGCCGATGTACAAAAAGAGTTGGCCAAAGGGGGGATCAAGGCGGTCCCGACGCCGTATTCTCCTTGGGGGCTCCGAATTGCGGGCAAGCCCGCACTGAATAAAAGCGAAGGGTTTTTGCGGGGTGATTTTGAGGTCCAGGACGAAGGCTCGCAGTTGTTGGCGCTGCTCCTTGATGCCAAACGCGGCGAAATGGTGGTGGATTTTTGCGCGGGCGCGGGCGGCAAGACGCTGGCGATCGGTGCCTCCATGCGCAGCACCGGGCGCCTGTATGCCTTCGATACATCGGCGCACCGCCTTGATTCATTCAAGCCGCGCATGGCCCGCAGCGGTCTGTCCAATGTTCACCCCGCCGCCATTGCGCACGAACGCGATGACCGCGTTAAGCGCCTCTCCGGGAAAATTGACCGTGTGTTGGTGGACGCTCCCTGTACCGGTTTGGGTACGCTCAGACGCAACCCGGATCTGAAATGGCGCCAAAATCAGCTGGCGGTTGACGAAATGGCGGTCAAGCAGGCCGCAATTTTGCAAAGTGCTTCGCGGCTCCTCAAGCCGGGCGGGCGCCTGGTGTACGCGACCTGTAGCGTTTTGCCACAAGAGAATGAAGCCATTGCCGCAGCTTTTTCAGAAGCCAACCCTGATTTCCAGCCACTGCGGGCCGGTGAAGTGCTGGCGGGCCTGAAAGTAGCCGATGCCGCCAGTTTGTGTGCCGGTGGCGAAAATGGGGATTCGTACTTGCGCCTATGGCCGCAGCGCCACGCAACCGACGGATTTTTCGCTGCAATTTGGCAAAAGAAGTAGATAAGTTGTCAGAAGTTGGGGCTTTTTGCCTCAAAAACCCAATATTTGATAGCCAAACACCACCCGGACTTTTACAATCACACGCATCGAAGCGTGCACTAGCGCAGAGGCGTTTCGTTGAGTCCGGACATCCCTACCTTCACTAAAAAGAGACCCTCTACCTATGCAGTTGCCTGATTCGGTCGTGTTTAACGCGGTTCTGGAATGGTTGGCCCATGGAGCCCTGGCTTGGAGCTGGTGGCAAATTGTTTTATTTACGCTGGCGCTTACTCATGTCACCATGATCAGCGTGACGGTATATTTACACCGGCACCAAGCGCACCGCGCCTTGGATTTGCACCCCATCGCTTCTCATTTTTTCCGCTTTTGGCTCTGGTTGACCACGGGTCAAGTGACGAAAGAATGGGCTTCTATCCACCGCAAGCACCACGCGAAATGCGAGCAGCCTGACGACCCACATAGCCCGCATGTGTACGGTATTCGGACCGTGCTCTTGCAAGGTGCCGAGCTCTACCGCGCAGAATCCAAAAACAAGGAAACGATGGCTCGATACGGCCATGGAACGCCCGATGACTGGGTCGAGCGCAACCTGTACACGCGCTTTTCCTGGCAAGGCGTGGGCCTGATGATGGTGGTGGACCTGTTCCTGTTTGGCGCCGCAGGCCTTTCCGTGTGGGCTGTGCAAATGGCTTGGACCCCGATTATGGCCGCGGGCATCATTAATGGTGCGGCGCACTACTGGGGCTATCGAAATTTTGAGGCTCCAGACGCGAGCACCAATATCTCGCCTTGGGGGATCATCATTGCGGGTGAAGAGTTGCACAACAACCACCACACCTACCCAACATCGGCAAAATTGTCGGTGAAGCCCTATGAATTCGATATTGGCTGGATGTATATCAGCCTGATGCAGATGGTCGGACTGGCGCACGTCAAAAAGACGCCGCCCAAGGCCGCTTACGGGGATGTTCGTCCCGTCGCGGATGAAAAGACGCTGGAAGCCCTGATCGCAAACCGGTACGAAATCATGGCGGGTTACGCCAAGCAAGTGCAGGTAACGGTCAACTCCGAGTTGGCGGCGATGAAAGCGCGCAGCGCCGACTCGGCGGTGATCAAAGCCGCAAAGCAGTGGGCACACCGTGACGTCGACAAGGTGCCGGCGTCGGTCATGCCGGAATTGGCGCTGGCGCGGGTGGCCTCACCCGTACTGGATAAATTGGTCACTATGCGCGAGGAATTGCGCCAGTTGTGGCTGAACACCGCCGTGTCGCGTGAGCAACTGACGGCCGAATTGGCGGCTTGGTGTCAGCGTGCAGAAGACAGTGGGATCGCCACGCTGCGTGAGTTTTCTGTCAAATTGCGCGCTACGCGGCTGGCCTGAAGTCTTGGAGCCCGTCGCTTTGTAAGTATCTAAGCGCGGCAAACTGACCAGCTAAGTTCCAAGAAGCCCTCCGCGAGATTGCAGGAGGGCTTTTTACATGGGCACACGCACGTTAACGACGCACGATCCACTCAGGTGGTGAATTCGAAGTACCGCTGAAAGCTGAACGCCAGTGTCGAAATCAACACAGTGGCGCCGATGAATAGGGAACTCGCCAATCCGATCACGGTAAACCAGCCGGTTTGTCCGGCCCCTGCTTCTTCGTCAGCGTCTGGGTTGTAGCGGCGATTCCACGTAGCGGCGTCCATCAAGCCATAGCGTAGCGCCGCAATCGCGCAGGCGGCAAATGCAAAGCCGAACAGCGGGATCAACACCCAACTTACCAGGTCGTCAAGGCCCAAACTCCGGGCGCGGTGCACGCCATACAGGCCGACAAGGGTGGGGATGGCGGCAAGTCCTGCCCAGGCATCGTAACGGCCGGTGAGGTAGATTCTTTGCAGGCCAAGGGGTCCGGTCAGCAGTGTGGCCCACACGGCGATAGTTTTGTTTTTCATGCGGGGGATTGTGGCGCAGGAAGACTGCTGCCGGCACCCAAGGCGCATTCCATCAGCACGACATCCAGCCAGCGGTCAAATTTCCAGCCGCAATCTGCAAGTACACCCACCTGCTTGAACCCAACGGCGGTGTGTAGCCCGACAGAGGCCCGGTTGTTCGAGTCGCCAATCACCGCGATCAATTTCCGGATGCCGGCGCGCTGCGCACTCGCCATTAACTCGCCGAGCAAGAGTCGTCCCCAACCCTTGCCGGCAGCCTGCGGGTCCAGGTAAATCGAATCTTCTGCAGAAAAGCGATAGGCGGGTCGCGGCTTGAACCAGTTGCAATAGCAAAACCCCAGCACTTGACCCTGATGTTCCAGGATCAAGTAGGGCAAGGCCTTGGACAAAACATCGGCCCGCCGGGCACGCATCTCTTCCAAAGTCGGAGGTGTGATTTCAAAAGTCCCCGTACCCGTCAGCACGTGGTGCTGGTAAATGGCCGTGATTGCGGGCAGGTCTTGCTCAGTACTGGGGCGAATCAAGGGCATGGTTTGAGAAAAAGATATAATGGAAGGCTATTCTGAGTGTCGCTGGCCGGGTGGTCAGTCGCGTGTCTCAACTCTGAATTTTATGGTTGAAATCAATTTCAGCCACCCAAAGGAACAATCATGGTCGTCATTCGACTCGCTCGTGGTGGTGCAAAAGCCCGCCCGTTTTTCAGCATTGTCGTTGCAGACAAGCGTACCCGCCGCGATGGCCGCTTCATTGAGCGTATTGGTTTTTACAACCCAATCGCGACCGCCAATGAAGAGCGCATTCGCATTGCCCAAGACCGTCTGAGCTACTGGAAGGGCGTTGGCGCTCAAGCGTCTCCCACCGTTGAACGCTTGATTAACCAAGCGGCACACATCGCTGCGCCTGCGGCATAAGGCACAACGGGGCTTCGGGGCGCCTTGGTCGTCCCTTAGCCCTTCTTGCCGCTCCAACGCATGATCTCCGGGCTCGAAGCTGCCGAACTTCCGGCCGACGCTATTGAAGTCGGGAGAATTGCAGACGCGTGGGGCGTCAAAGGCTGGTTTAAGGTCATTTCCTTCAGCGCTCAGCCAGAAGCGCTGTTTTCATCCAAGCGATGGTTTCTTTTACCGACTGAACGGGGTGTAAAAACCTTTGACGGCGTGGCGCGTATTGCCATCAAAGAAGCCAAAGATCACTCAGACACCGTCGTTGCCTGCGCCCATGACGTGGTCGACCGCAACGCCGCTGAGGCCTTGCGCGGTGCCCGTGTTTTTGTGGCCCGCTCTAGTTTCCCCACTGCCAGTGTCGATGAGTACTATTGGGTCGACCTGATTGGCTTAAAGGTCCTGAACCGAGCAGATGAGGACATGGGAACGGTGCGCGAGTTACTGTCGACGGGACCCCAGACCGTTTTGGTGTTGGACTACCTTCAGGATGGCAAGACTCAAGAGCGCATGATTCCTTTTGTCTCTGCGTTTGTGGATGACGTGGACCTGAAGGCGCGGCTCATTCGTGTTGATTGGCAGTTGGATTACTGACCGCTCAAGCCATGCGCTTCGATGTGGTCACCCTTTTTCCTGAACTTTTTGCTCCGTTCCTAACAACGGGGATTACCCGGCGTGCCTACAGCTCGGGGGCCGTGGATGTGCGGTTGCATAACCCTCGCGATGTGGCCACGGGCAACTACCGTCGGGTTGATGATCGGACCTTCGGTGGCGGTCCCGGCATGGTGATGATGGCTGAACCACTGGCAAAAACGCTGGAACTGATACAGGCCGAGCGTGGACAGTCCGCCAAAGTGGTGCTGTTTTCCCCGGTCGGGCAGCGTTTGAGCCATGCATTGGTACAGAAATGGGCCGACAGCGACGGCGCAATTTTGATTTGTGGCCGCTATGAGGGAATCGATCAGCGTTTTGTCGACACCCATGTGGACCACCAGATCAGCATAGGTGATTTTGTGCTCTCTGGCGGTGAGTTGCCAGCGATGGCCCTGTTGGACGCTGTAGCTCGGCTGCAACCTGACATTTTGGGGGACGCGGACAGCCATCATCTCGATAGCTTCAACCCCGCGCTGGACGGTTTGCTAGATTGCCCCCACTACACCCGGCCAGAGGAGTGGGCGGGGCAGGGTGTGCCAGAGGTTCTGTTGTCGGGTCACCATTTAAATATTGCCCGCTGGCGCCGAGATCAGCAACTGCGGCTGACGGCAGATCTTCGGCCGGATTTGATCCAGGCGGCGCGCGCTGCCGGGCGTCTGAGCTCGCAGGATGAGGCGGTATTGAAGTCATTGCTATAATGGCGGGCTAACCGATCCTCTGCCTGGCCAGATGATGCTAAGCAATTCTGCTCAGAAGAAATGGTGCCAATGGTTGGCGCCGGCGCACGCAAGATCACGAAAGAAGCTATGAACCTCATTCAAATTCTGGAACAAGAAGAAATCGCGCGATTGGGTAAAACCATTCCCGAGTTCGCCCCCGGTGACACCGTCGTTGTCAGCGTCAACGTTGTTGAAGGCAACCGTAAACGCGTGCAGGCATACGAAGGCGTGGTGATTGCCAAGCGCAATCGTGGCCTCAACAGCGGCTTTATCGTTCGCAAGATCTCCAGTGGCGAAGGTGTCGAGCGCACCTTTCAGACCTACAGTCCGCTGATCGCCGGCATTGAAGTAAAGCGCCGTGGTGACGTGCGCCGTGCCAAGTTGTATTACTTGCGTGATCGCAGCGGCAAGTCGGCTCGTATCAAAGAAAAGTTGCCAGCGAAGAAGACCGCAGCGTAACTAACAAGTACGTTTTGGTGAAAACCGCCCCAGGCTCCTCCTGCGGCGGTTTTTTTTCGACCCGAAGCTGCTGCATGTTCTATCCAACTCAATGCCCAGGCGATGACGCTTCTTGCCAATTTTGACCCTCGGACGGTGCCGTTTGAATCGGACACTTCCGGTTTGCCGCCAGTTGCGGCGGAACGCTTTGCGCCGCACGCATTGGTGGAACGCTTTGCCCGGATAGGTGATTGGGTGCCCGAATATCAGCACGAACCGCGCATGTCAGACCGGAGTCTGACCGCCGCGTCGGTCATGATTGGCCTGGTCATGCGAGAACGTCCGACGGTGCTTTTGACACAAAGAACCGCACATCTGTCCAGCCACTCGGGACAAATTGCATTCCCCGGTGGCAAAGCGGATGCCGATGACGCTGGGCCGGTAGCGACTGCCTTGCGGGAGGCACGAGAAGAGGTGGGACTTTCTGAAGATTTTGTCACCGTGCTAGGGAGCCTGCCGCATTACACGACGGGGAGCCAATTTGTAATTACGCCGGTGGTGGCCCTGCTGCACCCCGGTTTCTCTCTGTCCGCCAACGCATTCGAGGTGGCAAGCATTTTTGAGGTGCCCCTCGATTTCTTGATGAATCCCGCCAACCACCGACGCCACTCGGTGCCGACGGCTGCCGGTTCACGCACATGGCTTTCCATGCCCTACCACGACGGCACTGCTGAGCGATTCATTTGGGGAGCCACAGCCGGCATGCTTCGCAATCTCTACCAGTTTCTGTCACTTTGATCCTGCCATCGGATTCGTGGTCGCTATGATGCGAGTCCATGAGTTTTCTCTCCATTCTGTTAGCACTTTTGATCGAACAGGCGCGGCCCCTGACGCCGGTCAATCGGGTGCATGGTCGCGTGCGCGATTGGTTGGTCTGGGCGGTGCGCCACACCGACACCGGCGAAGTCCGCCATGGTTGGCTGAGCTGGGCCCTGGTGGTTGGTTTACCCCTCGGCCTCAGCGCGATAGTGCATTGGGCGCTCTGGGCGACTTTCGGCTGGCTGGCCGCGTTTGGCTGGAACGTTGTGGTGCTTTACTGGACGCTCGGCTTTCGCCAGTTCAGTCACCATTTCACGGGAATACGGGACGCGTTGGATGATGGTGACGAGGCGCAAGCGCGCAGCTTGCTGGCGCAGTGGATGCGTATTGACGCGAGCGATCTGCCCCGAAGTGAGATCGTTCGGCAGGTGATTGCGCACTCCGTGTTGAGCGCTCACCGCCATGTGTTCGGTGTTTTCGCGTGGTACTCCCTGCTATCCGCTTTGGGTTTGGGGCCGGCCGGGGCGGTCCTTTATCGGTTGGCCGAGTATTTTTCGGTGGTGGTCCAGCGCACTCCTTCTTCGACGAGTTTGTTGCTGAGTTCGGCTTTGCGGCGGACCGTGACCCAGGCATGGAGCCTGATCGATTGGTTGCCTTCTCGCATCACGGCATTGGGTTTTGCCTTTGTCGGCAGTTTTGAGGATGCGATTGATCGCTGGCGAAAGTATGAGCTGGTGCGGCCGGGTGACAACGATGGCATCGTGCTCGCCGCTACGTCGGGCGCTTTGAATGTGCAACTGGCACCCGATGACCTCCTTGGAGGGGCTCCCGCGGCGCAAACCGCGCACTTGCGCGCCGTTGTCGGTTTGGTCTGGCGTACGGTGGTGATGTGGATGGTTATCCTGGCGTTACTGTCACTGGCTCGTCTATTGGGCTGAGCGACTTCAGTAGCGTGTTTGGGACAACTCCGCGAATAAATCGCTATATATTTTGTAGCGACTTGCGCTAATTTCGGCTGGCCCCGTCGTGGCCTGCATAGTACTGATGACCCCGCAACCCGGTTCATGCAGATGGCTGCAGTTGTAAAACTTGCAGTCCGTGGCATGGGCTGCAATATCGGGCATCAGTTGTGCCAATTGCATTGGCCCGATGTGATTTAAGCCAAACTCCTGAAAACCAGGTGAATCAATGAGCGCCGTGGTTTTGCCAGCATCCATCCAATACAGCGTGGTGCTGGTCGTGGTGTGTTTGCCTGAATTCAATGCACTTGAAATTTCTTGGGTCAAGACCTGGGCGTCTGGGATCCAACGGTTGATCAAGGTGCTTTTTCCGGCCCCCGAGGGGCCCAAAATCAGATTTATTTTGCCTTCTAGCGCGCTTGCCAGTTGAGCGTTGTCCGTTGGCTCGGGCTTTGAACCCGTGTCGGTTTCAGAGCCGTCCTCGGGGTTGCGGGGCTTGAACGCGGTGGCAAGCACGGTATAGCCCATGGGGCGGTAAGGAGCCAGACGCAGCCATGCCCGTTCAAACAATGGCGCAAGGTCACGCTTGTTGAGCACGATGATGGGTCGAATTTTTTCGGCTTCGGCGGCGATCAATGCCCGAGCGAGTTGGCTCTCGGAAAACTCGGGTTCTGCGCCCAGCAAAATGACGACCTGATCCAAGTTGGAGGCAAACGATTTCGTGCGGATTTCGTCTTGGCGATAAAGCAGGTTTTTGCGGGGCAATACTTTCTCAATCGTTCCTTCGTCTTGTGTGCTTTGCCAAAGCACGCGGTCGCCCACCACGGTCTGACTCTTTTTCCCGCGGGGGTGGCAAATGACCTTGCGCCCATCCGGCGTTTCCACCCAGACATGGCGCCCGTGCCCGGCAATTACCAAGCCGTGGTTTAGTTGCGAAGGCTCAACCAATGTGGGGCCCGGACGTGTCACCGTCGCTCAAAAGCGCGTCTACCTTGAGTGCACATTCAAAATCAGTATTCGATATGCCCCGGACATCATGGGTGCGCCAACGTACTTCACACGTCTTGTAGGCCACCAGAAGGTCCGGGTGGTGGTCCGCCTGCTCAGCCAAGAAAGCGACAGCGTTTACAAAGGCGATGTTCTTTAGATAGCTCGTGAACGAGAAGGTTTTTTCAATGGCCAGGGTGGGCCCGTCACCGCTCAATCGCCAGTCTTGCATTTGCGCTAATTTGGCCACAATTTGCGGGGCCGTCAGGGCGCTGCGTACCGGCCGAGAAGGACTCGTTGTCATGCTGGATTGCCCTGGTTGGTCATGCGGTTCAGCCGTTGCAAAGCTGGGGGGTGCGAGTAGTAAAACCGCACATACCAAGGGTCTGGGGTGAGCGTGGCCGCGTTGTCTTCGTAAAGTTTGAGTAGTGCCGACGAAAGATGCGTGCCATTGGAATGCCGAACCGCATAAGCATCGGCCTCGAACTCATCACGCCGCGATATCCAGGAGAACACCGGTCCAATAAATGCAGTGAACGGCGGCAGCGCCAACATGAAAAGCAGCAGGGCCAGGGCATCGTTGGCCCCCGCCAGATTTGGCAACACGCCTAATCCGGTGTAAAACCAGACTTGCGTGCCCATGAAACCCAGCAGAGCAAATCCCAGCAGGCTCAGCGCAAACAGTGAAACCACGCGCTTCAGGATATGGCGGTGGGCGAAGTGCCCGAGTTCGTGGGCCAGCACTGCGTCAACCTCATCGGCGCTCAATCGGGCAAGCAAGGTGTCGTAAAACACCACGCGCTTGGACGCGCCGAACCCAGTGAAGTAAGCATTGGCGTGGGCGCTGCGCTTGCTGCCGTCCATCACATAGAAGCCCTCGGCCCGAAAGCCACAGCGTTGCATAAGCGCTTGCACGCGCGCAGCCAAGTTTGCATCTTCCAGTGCTTGGAATTTATTGAACCACGGAGCAATCCAGGTGGGGTAAATCAGCATCGCCAGCACGTTAAATCCCATCCAGACGCCCCATGTCCAAAGCCACCATACCGAGCCAGCGGCCTGCATAAGCCACAACACCAACGTCAGCAGGGGCGCTCCAATAAGCAACCCTAGCACCAGCGATTTGGCGAAGTCTTGAAGCCAGAGTTTCGGTGTCGTTTTGTTAAACCCGAAGTCTTTCTCTATCACAAAGGTGCCGTACAGGCTGAAGGGGAGGTCCATTGCGGCGTTGATGGCGATAAACAGGCCCATCAAGGCCACTTGCGAGACCAGTCCAACTCCCCACGTCAGGGTCACCCATTCGCTCAATGCATTGAGTCCACCCAGCAGGGTCCAGCCCAAGGCCACAACCCCACCCCACGCCAGCTCCACCATGCCGAAGCGGGTTTTGGTGACGGTGTAATCGGCGGCCTTTTGGTGAGCCGCCAAGGGTATGACTTCGGCGAAGGCCCGTGGCACGGCGCTGCGGTGTCGGACAACGTGGCGGATCTGCCGCGAAGCCAGCCAAAACTTAAGGGCCAGGCTGCAAATCAGAGCGGCAGCAAAAATAAAAGTGAGCAGGTTCGACGGATTGGCGAAGGTTTCTGGCATGCGCTGAGTTTAGGTCATCGGCGACAATCGACCTATGTCTGAAACCATTTCCCACTTACCCAAATCTGATAAGAATCTCGTCTGGCTCGATTGCGAGATGACGGGCTTGAGCCCCAGCGAAGACCGCATTATCGAAATTGCCGTCGTTGTGACCGGCCCTCACCTGGAAAACCGCACCGAGGGCCCCGTTTTCGTGATCCACCAGACCGATG
>Ga0114968_10001566_pt1 | contig 17527 bp, 12 predicted proteins | sample M_130807_EF_Meta_FD_87020 | JGI IMG/M metagenome (GOLD analysis project Ga0114968, IMG submission 87020) | Freshwater microbial communities from Lake Montjoie, Canada to study carbon cycling - M_130807_EF_MetaG | ecosystem: Environmental > Aquatic > Freshwater > Lake | place: Lake Montjoie...
ATTATTGCTGACTACGGCCATAACCCAGACGCCGTTCAAGCGCTCGTGCAGGCGATTGAAAGCATGCCCGCCACCAAGCGCACTGTCGTCATTAGTGGCGCAGGTGATCGGCGCGACGAAGATATCTCGCGCCAGACCGAGATTTTGGGTGAAATTTTTGATGAAGCTATTTTGTATCAGGATCAGTGTCAACGCGGCCGTGAAGATGGCGAGGTCTTGGCGTTACTACAACTGGGTTTAAAAAATGTTTCGCGCACAAAAGAGATACAAGAGATTCGCGGCGAATTTCTTGCGATTGACACGGCGCTGGCCAAACTTAAACCGGGTCAACTTTGCCTGATCTTGATTGATCAGGTGCAAGAAGCGCTCGATCACATTGCTAAGAGAATCGCCGAAGATAAATAAAAATGGTGACTGCAAGCACTACCAGAAATAAAAAGCCACGCAATCTTTTTCTAGAAAATTGCGTAGCTGGGTGACCATGCTAAGGTGATTGGCTCGCATTCGGACAGTGCAGCGACTACAAATCATGATCACCTACAGACCTGCTAGCTCATCGGGTCTGCACGTTTAAAAACTCTTTCAAGATTTTGTTTTTTCGCCAGCGCCACCGGCAGCAAACGGAAAGGCTGGAAACATTGCACGGGCTTGCTCTTGCAGCTTGTCTTGCATTTGCCCGAACAAGTCTTTACTTTGCTCAACATACGAGTTCATCATGTTTTGCATGCTGGGGGATTGCCCACTCATAAATTGAGTCCAAGCCTCGGGCGACAATTGGTTGTTACCAAACAAACCTTTTGATTGATCGGCCAGCCGATCCTGTACTTCCATAAACGTCTGAATGTTCTTTTCGAGGTAAGTCCCCATCATCCCTTGCATAGAATGGCCATAAAACCGAATCACCTGCGCCAGCATCACCGACGAAAACATCGGCATACCACCGCTCTCTTCTTCGAGGATGATTTGCAGCAAAATACTGCGCGTAAGATCTTCGGCAGACTTAGCGTCTACTACCTTAAAGAGTTCATTTTTAAGAACTAACTGTTTTACATCTGCCAACGTGATGTAAGTGCTAGTTTGCGTATCGTAAAGACGACGATTGGGATATTTTTTTATCAGACGTACGGATGCGTCTGTTGCCGCTTCGGTCATGCATGCCTCCAAAATAACTATGTAATAACCAGTAGTAACCATTTAGGGGCTGTCGACAATGCCAACAGCCCCTCACCTCAACCCATGTGTAAACCACCGTTCAACGAAAAGTCAGCGCCGGTTGAAAACCCTGATTCTTCAGAAGCAATCCAAGCCACAATCGAGGCGATTTCTTCAGGACGCCCGAGCCGCTTGACTGGAATCGTTGCGACGATTTTTTCAAGCACTTCGGGACGAATCGCACGCACCATATCGGTACCAATATACCCAGGCGACACCGTATTGACTGTCACGCCTTTACTGGCGACCTCTTGCGCGAGCGACATCGAAAAACCATGAATTGCGGCTTTCGCCGTCGCATAGTTAGACTGCCCAAACTGACCTTTCTGGCCATTGACCGAACTAATATTGATGATGCGCCCAAACCCACGATCCACCATGGCTTCGATCACTTGTTTGGTGACGTTAAATAGGCTGTTCAGATTAGTATCCATCACGGCACGCCAATCCTCGGCCAACATTTTACGAAACACACCGTCTCGGGTGATTCCGGCATTGTTCACCAAAATGTCGACTGGGCCGTGATCCGCCACCACCGCTTTAAACGCGGCTTCGCATGAGTTCCAGTCTGAAACATTACCGACCGAGGCATGAAATTTATAGCCCAGCGCAGCCTGCTCAGCCAACCATTGCTCGTAATCGCGGCTTGGCCCACATCCAGCCACCACCGTCATGCCTTCTTTTGCCAACCGCTGGCAAATAGCAGTCCCGATACCACCCATTCCACCGGTTACGTACGCTAGCTTTGCACTCATCCTCATCTCCTTTTGCCGTCTTGACACGGCATTGACCAACGCTAGACTGCTCGAACCTTGACATAAGACCCCGGTGCTTCTTCGAGCACAGGATATGTTTGATGACCTAATGTTTTTGAAGCTTTGACGCGCTTGCCGCTATGCGCGGCCAGCCAAGTACCCCAATCGCGCCACCAGCTGCCGGGGTACTCAGTGGCTTGCGCCAGCCACTTCTCGGCAGCCTGACCCTTGACGGGCTTGTCGCTTACCCAATAATTGCGCTTGTTTTTTGCGGGAGGGTTAATCACCCCCGCGATATGTCCAGAGGCCCCAAGCACAAAACGGTTGGGGCCAGGAAAAATTGCAGTTGAGGCAAAGGCCGAATGCCACGGCACGATGTGATCTTCGCGCGAGCCGTACAGGTAGGTGGGCACTTTGACTTGACGCAAGTCGAGCGGCACGCCACAACTGGTCAATGCGTTGGGTTGGCTTAATTTATTTTCGAGATAGGTGTTACGAAAATACCAAGTAAAGAATGGACCAGGCAAATTAGTGCTGTCGCCGTTCCAGAACAACAAATCGAAAGCAACCGGAGACTCGCCCTTTAAGTAATTGGATACGACGTAGTTCCAGACTAATTCGTTGGGTCGCAGAAACGAAAACGTTGTGCCGAGTTCGCGCGCCGACATCAAGCCGCCATGGCCGATTTGTTGCTCGCGCAAGCTGGCGTGCTGTTCATCGACAAAAACCCCAAGCGGACCCGTTTCTTTGAAGTCGACCATTGAGGTCAGCAAGGTCAGAGACGTCACTGGACTTTGACCTTTAGCCGCCGCGACGGCCAAGCCAGCGGCCAGCATGGTGCCGCCCACGCAAAACCCCAGAGCATTAATTTTGCTTTGCCCAGAAATCTCTTGGGTCACATGCAGCGCAGTGAGGATTCCTTCTTGAAGATAATCATCCCAGGTGGCCTTTTCAATACCATCGGTATCGTCTGCCAACGGATTACGCCAAGACATCAGGTACACCGTAAAACCCTGTGCCACAGCGTCACGTACAAACGAATTTTCAGGTTGTAAGTCGAGGATATAAAATTTATTAATACAAGGAGGCACTAACAAAATCGGACGCTGATACACCGTCGGTGTAGAGGCCGCGTATTGTATTAATTGAAAAAACTTATTTTGAAAAACGACTGAACCGACCGCCGTAGCGACATTTTGGCCCACCACAAACTTACTTTCATCGCTTTGTGAAATACGCCCTTTTTGAATATCACCCATTAGGTTCGAAACGCCCGCAACGAACGTTTCTCCGCCAGAATCGATGAGCGCGGCTTGTGCCTCAGGATTGGTAGCCAAAAAATTAGCGGGCGACATCGCATCGATCCATTGCATGACTGAAAAATGCAGCCTGTCTTTGAGTGCTGGCGCAGCGTCTGAAACATCGACCAGCTTTTGCATGGCGTTTGCCGATAACAGGTACAGATGGGCCATGAGCAAATGAGATGGGCTCGACGCCCAGGCCGGTGCAGCAAACCGACGATCTTTGAGCGCAGGCAAATGCCCCTGCGTCGCCTCTTGGGATAAGCGTTGCCATGCTTGCATGAAGTCGCGCTGAACCGACTCGAGCGCCTCTTTTGAAATCCCGGGTGGTGGCGCCAACCCCTCTGGAAACGGAAAATTCACATTAAGACCCATTTATCTCATCGGCGTTGCCATCGTGCTCTGCAAGATCGCGCTTGTCAACCCCCAAAATACGCTTGACGGCTAAGCCAAAATCAGTCAAACACTGCCTAACCAAGCAAGCGTCGCCATCCGCCCAGTCTGGCGATCGCGGCGGTATGAAAAAAACCGCCGGTGCGGATCATTTACTGTACACAAGCCACTATTTTCGATTTGTTTAACGCCCATTTGCGCCAGTCGCCAGCACGCCAGGCCCGCGAGGTCAGCGCGCCACTTACCCGACTCAAGGGGATCTGGCAAAAAATGGCCTGCCTGCTCGGCCCCTTTACCCTGAAACGCAAGCCTGACCTCATCGCCCACCTGAAAAGCGTGAGCGCCGATACCAGGGCCGACCCAGGCGCGCCACGCAGTGGCCTGCGGGCGCTTGGCCTGCATGAGCGTTAAGGTCGCTTCTAAAACACCGGCCGCGAGGCCCTTCCAGCCTGCGTGGGCAATCCCAACCACGGCCCCCGCCTGATCGGCTAACACCACCGACAGACAATCGGCCGTCAACACGGCCACAACGCGCCCGGGCGTGGTGCTGACCGAGGCATCGGCGGCCGGTGGCCCTTGGTTGGGCTCAAACAGTTGTGGATCGTCAGCGTCAACCACGCGAACACCATGCACTTGCTTGAGCCAAGCGGGTTCGTTGGGCAGCACTTGCCTGAGGCGTATACGATTTTCGTGCACGCTGGCAGGGTCTTCTTGGGTGCCAAGACCTAAATTAAACGTATCGTAGGGCGGCGCGCCCACCCCACCCTGACGGGTGGTGCAAAAGAGTTGCACACCCTGCCAGGCTTGCTGGGGCCGGATCAGTGAGAGGGCTGACTGAGTGGGTGACGGCATAAATAAGCACTAAAAGAGTGTCTGGAGACTGTGGCTGTACGCGAGGCAGTTCAAGAGCGACTTGTGACGCTGGCTGCAGCGTGGCGCTAGGACTTCCAGCTGATATGTTCGATGACGTTTAGCATATCAGCTGCAGGCGCGGCCGTAAATTCGATCATTCCGGCGCCACCCGGATCTTCAAATCTCAATTGATGGGCATGCAACATCTGCCTTGCCGCCCCTTCAATGGCGCGTCCACCGTACAACGTGTCGCCTAACAAAGGGTGCCCCAAACTCGCCAAATGGGCACGAATCTGGTGGGTTCTGCCCGTTTCAAGCCGGCAAGTCACTTCAGAAATATTCGAGCCACCGTACTCGCCCACCCTGACAAGCTGATAATGCGTGACCGCCGCTTTGGGTGCGCTTAGGCTCTCAACCGACATACGCACGGGCACCTTGGGGTCACGGCCGATTGGACGATCAATGGTGCCTTGTTCAAGCATACGCCCATGCGCCAGGGCCAAATACTGACGCCCCATGGTGCGGGCCTGCAATTGACGCACTAAATGGGTTTGCGAAACCTCGTTTCGGGCAATCACCAACAGCCCAGAGGTGTCTTTATCCAGGCGATGCACGATCCCTGCGCGCGCCACATGGGTCAATTCGGGGTAACGGTGCAATAACCCGTTGAGTAAGGTGCCCGACCAATTACCGGCGCCAGGGTGCGTCACAAGCCCAACCGGCTTATTGACCACAATCCAATCGGCCGTTTCGCCTAAAACCTCAAAATCAACAGGTTGCGGCACAAAAGCATGGTCTTCGGGCGCCGGCTGCTCGTAAACCGTGATGACGTCGTCTTCGCGCAGGGTTTGCCTCAGTTTGGCGACTTTACCATTCACCAGGACGTGCCCACCCTGTATCCAGGTCTGCAACCGGCTGCGAGAGTGCTGCGGCACCAGTTGCGCCAAAACCTTATCGAGCCGCTCAAGCGGCATTTCGTCTGTCACGAGAAAAACCTGAGGTTCGTCATCAGGCGTAATATCTTCAGAAATTGGGGTGTCGGTCATTGGGACTCGTCTTATAATCAGCAGAGAATGCTAACACCAAGGATCATTTCGTGATGGGTCGCAACACTATTTCTTTACCTCAGTCGCACACGACAGCTACCTGGGCCAGTAGGCTGATGGTTGTATTTGTCGCCTTACTCATCGCCGGTTGTGGCACCAAGGGGCCCGAATACGACCCCACCGCCACCTGGAATGTCGAGCGCCTGTTTGAAGATGGCAAAGCAGAAATGAACTCGGGCAACTGGCGCCTGGCCAAAGAGCGTTTTATGCAAGTCGAAACGCGCTTTCCATTTGGCACCTACGCGCAACAAGCCATGCTGAACTTAGCCTATGTGCAATGGAAAGACAAAGAGCCCGAATTAGGTTTGGCCACCCTTGGTCGCTTTCAGCAACAGTACCCCAGCCACCCCGCTTCAGACTACGCGCTGTACCTGCGCGGCTTGATCAACTTCACCCCCCCCAGTGCCGTCTTTGCCACCGTCACAGGCCAAAACCCTGGCGAACGTGACCCCAAGGCGTTGCGTCAGTCGTACGCAGCCTTCAGCGAACTCGTGTCGCGTTTTCCTGAAAGCCGCTATGCCACCGACGCACGCAAGCGCATCGAATGGTTGATCAATACAATGGCCGAAAACGAGATGCTGATCGCGCGCTATTACTACGAAAGATTTGCCTACGTGGCGGCAGTTAATCGGGCGCAAGTCGTGATTACCGAGTTTCAGGGCGTGCCTTCGGCTGAACAAGCGTTGTACATCATGATGATGTCGTACGACAAACTAAAGATGACTGATTTGCGCAACGATGCCGAACGCGTGTTGCTGACCAACTTTCCAAACACTACGTTGATTGCCAAAGGATTTCCGGATAAATACAGCGCCTGGAACCCATTGCGGTTATTTTGAGTCGGCGTGGCGTGCATAAAACGCCACGGCCTCATCGAGTGAGCGCGTGCGGGCAAACGGCGGCAAACCACGCCACAACTGCTTGCCGTAGGGTTTATCGACCAGCCGCGTATCACCCACCATCAACACACCCCAGTCGGTTTCGCTACGAATCAAGCGACCCGCGCCCTGTTTCAAGGCAATCGCAGCTTCTGGAAGCTGATATTCCATAAACGGATTGCCACCACGACTACGGCAGGCGCGTAGGCGTGCTTCAAGCACCGGATCATCAGGTGGCGCGAAAGGAAGCTTATCAATCGCGACCAAGGTCAGCCGGTCGCCTTGAACATCAATGCCCTCCCAGAAACTCGCGCTTCCGACTAAAACGGCGTGATCCAACGTACGAAACCGTTCGAGTAAATCGCGGCGCGTGCCATTACCCTGCCGCATCAGTGGCCACGTAATACCCAGGCGATCATAGGCCTCGCCAATCAAACCGGCTACGCGTTCAACCGCGCGCAGCGTTGTGCACAACACCAGCGCCCCACCCTGACTCGCTTGAATTAAGGGAATCAGCGTATCAACAAAGGCTGGCAAAAAATCGGGTGATTGCGGGGGTGGTAATTGCTGCGGCACATACAACAGGGCTTGCGTCGGATAATCAAACGGCGACTCAAGTCGCAAGGTTTGTGCCTCGTCCAAGCCTAAGCGCGAAGTGAAATGTGAAAAATCACGATGCACGGAGAGCGTTGCTGACGTAAAGATCCAGGCCTGTCCGCCCTGCCTGTAGCGCGAAAACGCTTCAGCCACGGATAAAGGCGCCGCGTGCAAACGCACATGATGTAAACCGCACTCAACCCAACGCACGACCTGCTGCAGGTCTTCTATGGGTGCACGCGACTCGCGACCAGGCTGCCCCCACTTTGCCAAGCGTTCAGCCAACTCTTGGCAGGTGCGCGCGGCGGCAGCAAGGTCGGGATGTTTTTCTTCGACGCTGGCCAGCATTTTGCCGATTTCATCAAGCGCCAACTGCAGGGTTGCGCGCGCAGCATCAAAGACCTCGGGTTCAGGAAACGCCTCAAAGGTCACACGCTTAGAGGGCATCTGTTCAAGCCCAGCGCAGGCTAGGCGCAACTCACGCGCGGTGTGTTCAACCCGACGCGCTTGTTCCGACCAGTTGGTGAGCTCTCGAGCATGCGCCAAGCCAGCAACCTCAATGAGCTTAGCCAGATCCAACAACTGGTGGGTTGACAGGCTATTGCCCAAGAAACGCGTCGCCGTATCAGGCAATTGATGCGCTTCGTCAAACACCACAGTGTCAGCCGCGGGCAACAAATCAGTGATGCCCTCGTCGCGCAGCATTAAATCAGCCATAAATAAAGCATGATTAATCACGACCACGTCGGCTTCTTGCGCTTGCCGACGCGCCTTCAACACAAAGCAATCACGTACATTGGGGCAATCTTGACCCAGGCAATTTTCGCGCGTTGACGTCACACGCTGCCAGATTTCGGCCTCTTCGGGCACTGAGGGTAAGTCGGCGCGATCACCGGTGGTGGACTGCTGCGCAAAGGTGTGAATGTGGCGCAACTGCTGGACTTCAGCCCGCGACTTTAAGCCACGGTCTTCGGTCTGAAATTTTTCAAGGTGATAGTGGCATACATAATTTCCACGTCCTTTGAGCAAGGCAATCGAGGCAGGCACACTCAGGGCATCGCGCACACGCGGCAAATCGCGCGCAAATAACTGATCTTGCAGAGTTCGGGTGCCAGTCGAGACCAACACTTTGCCGCCCCCTAACAAGGCCGGCACCAAATAGGCCCAGGTTTTACCGGTACCTGTGCCAGCCTCAGCGACCAAGGTCGAACGCTCAGCGATTGTGCGCTCAACCATCTGGGCCAACTCGATTTGCGACGGTCGCACGCGAAAGCCAGGCGCAATCGCCGCAAGGGGGCCTTCGAGCGAAAAAAGCTGAGAAATCGACTGATCTGACATATGTGACACCAAGAATCTAGCCGGATCATACCGCCTCAACTGAATAAGAACTCTTAGTGTGGCAAAATCGTCCGTTTGCCTTAGCTAAAAAGCCCTCATTCCAATGACTGAACCGACTTCTGCCAAAACTGCCACCAAAGCCACTGCTGCAACTGCAGCGACCAAGACGACTGCCTCCCCTGTTGCGACTGCAGCTGTTGGTCCGACTGCCGCATCTGCCGCAACCACTTTCAGTGCACCCGTCACGTCCCAACAGGCTGAGGTGCGGATTGTGGCGCAGTTAGCGCAAGAGCTTGGTATCCGTGCCGCACAAGTGCTTGCCGTGATTGAATTGCTCAACGATGGCTCGACTGTGCCCTTTATTGCTCGCTATCGCAAAGAAGCCACCGGCGGTTTAGATGACACCGTCTTGCGCAATTTAGATACGCGTCTGTTGTATTTGCGTGACCTCGAAGAGCGTCGTGCAGCGATCTTGGCCTCGATTACCGAACAAAACAAACTCACGCCTGAACTTGAAAAGTCGATCCAACAAGCTGATACCAAACAGCGCCTTGAAGATCTCTATGCGCCGTTCAAGGTGAAACGTCGCACGCGTGCGCAGATTGCCCGCGAAGCGGGGCTAGAGCCCCTCGCAGATGGCATCCTGGCTGATCTGCAGTGCGACCCTAGCGTGTTAGCCGCGCAATACTTCAACGCTGAAGCTAGTATCAACGACGTCAAAGCTGCGCTTGATGGCGCACGCGACATTTTGGCAGAACGCTACGCTGAAAACGCAGACTTGCTAAGCGATATGCGCACACACTTGTGGTCGCACGGGTATCTGTATTCAAAGGTGGCCGATGGCAAAGAAGCCGACGGCGCAAATTTCAGAGACTGGTTTGACTTCAACGAACCCCTGCGCACCCTGCCCTCGCATCGTATCCTGGCCATGTTGCGCGGCCGTCAACAAGGCGCGCTCGAACTGCGCATTGGGCTTGAGGCCAGTCAAGACATTCTGGTGCCCCACCCGTGCGTCGAACGCGTCGCCAACTTTTTAAAACTTGGCAAAGAATTGTTCTCGGCAGCACCCTCTGCGCGTGCCAAATGGTTAGCCGATGTTGCGCGCTGGACCTGGCGGGTCAAACTCTTAACCATGTTCGAATCTGAAATGGTCACGCGTCTGCGCGAAAGCGCCGAAACCGAGGCGATTCGCGTATTTGCTGCCAACTTAAAAGACTTATTGCTCGCCGCACCTGCGGGCCCGAAGGCGGTGTTGGGTTTGGATCCTGGTATCCGCACTGGCGTTAAAGTTGCCGCGATTGATCACACCGGAAAAGTGGTTGAAACGGCAACCGTATACCCGTTTGAACCGCGTCGTGATCGTACCGGTACGTTGGCGGTATTGGCGACCCTCGCACGCAAACATAAAATCGAACTCGTTGCGATCGGTAACGGCACAGCCTCGCGTGAAACCGAAAAGCTTGTGGTCGATTTAATGGCTGCTCAGCCCGATCTGAAATTGACGCGTGTTGTGGTGTCTGAAGCGGGGGCCTCGGTTTACTCGGCCTCTGAGTTAGCCGCGCTTGAGTTTCCGGATCTTGATGTGACCTTGCGTGGCGCTGCCTCCATTGCGCGTCGCCTGCAAGACCCACTAGCCGAGCTCGTCAAGATCGAACCCAAAGCCATAGGGGTGGGCCAGTATCAACACGACTTGAATCAACGCGAACTCGCACGCTCGCTTGACGCTGTCGTTGAAGACTGCGTGAACGCCGTGGGCGTGGATGTCAATACCGCGTCAGCCGCCTTACTGGCCCGCGTCTCAGGTTTAAACAGCACCTTAGCCAAAAACATCGTCAGCTATCGCGACGAAAAAGGCGCGTTCGCCAATCGCAAGGCACTCAAAGAGGTTTCGCGTTTTGGTGAAAAAGCCTTTGAACAAGCGGCCGGTTTTTTACGCGTCCAAAACGGCGATAACCCTCTTGATCGCTCGTCGGTTCACCCTGAAGCGTATCCGGTGGTTGAACGCATTTTGAAAAAAATTGCCAGCGAAATGAAAGATGTGATTGGCAATCGCGACAAACTAAAAGGTTTATCGCCCGCTGAATTCGTTGACGAAAAATTTGGTGTCCCCACGGTACGGGATATTTTGCTCGAACTCGAAAAGCCTGGCCGCGATCCGCGCCCAGAATTTAAGACCGCTACGTTCAAAGAAGGTGTTGAGACACTCAACGACTTACTACCAGGGATGATTCTGGAAGGCGTTGTGACCAACGTGGCAAACTTTGGTGCCTTTGTGGATATCGGTGTGCATCAAGACGGGTTAGTGCACATCTCGGCGCTGGCTGAAAAATTTGTGAGCGATCCGCGCGATGTTGTACGCGTTGGGCAAACGGTGCAAGTGCGTGTCCAAGAGGTGGATATTGCGCGCAAGCGCATTGCGTTGACGATGCGACTGAATGATGACGCTCCGCCTGCAAGGTCTATGGCTGCGGGCAGTGGGTCAGGTGGGGGCAAGAGCCCTACCTCAGGCGGTAACAACAACCGCGGTGCGCGCAAACCGAACGCTAGCAGCGCGCCCGAGCCAAGCCCAGGCGGCACAATGGCGGCAGCGTTTGCCAAGTTGAAGCGGTAGTCTCAGACGCGCGCGGTCGACTCAAGCCGCGCGCGCTGATGGCCAGGGGTCAAATTTTTACCCTGACTGAGTTCGCGACTTGTCCAACCGATGTTCCCATGACTACTTAAGCCAAAGCGAACAATCGCCTCATCTGAAAACTGTCTGATCTCAGGAATATTGAACCAAACCCGCAAAAATAAACGCCTTTGTTCAAAAGGGGTATCTGCCGACTCTTCATACTGGTCGCGGCCATGCAGCACCAGATAGTTACTGGCAAAATATACGTCGCCAGGATGCACGCGCACGGTTAACGCTAAGCTACGAGCTGTGGCGTCAAAAAAATCAAGAATTGCCTGCTCTTGGTCGGTAAAAGGGATGTCGCGCCTCAGAGCGCCAGCGTTGATCCATGAGCGGTTATAGCGTACGCTCAATTGACCATTATCTGCAAAACTAAACACGGGTATCTTGGTCGGTGAGTACGGCTCTTCCCATTCTTTTTGTTCGGCAAAGCGATCCCAATGAAAACCCTCACACGCAAGTGGCAACCACTCAGGATGTTGTCGCACAAATTCGTTATAGACCGCAGTCGAACTGGCAATCGTACTCAGCGCTCCGATCGGGGCCTGACGCACCCCGAGCAGCCCCACCACGTCACCTAAGTCAACGTGCAAACGGGTCGGATGTTTGCTCCCGTAGGCACGAGTCAGGGGGGTTTTATCAATACCTTTTTCTTTGACATCCGCGATCAGCACAGACTGCGGATCCTGACTGATGCACGTACCCAGATGCTGTCCTAAACCAAGATACATCAAACGGATATCGTCATCAGACTGACCGTGAACCGGAAAGCCTCGCAACACAATAAACCCACGTCCGTTTTTGACTGCGTCCACAATCTGTTGCGCTAACTCTTGGGTTGCCGTACCCAACGGGAAGTTCTCTTGATTGAGATCTCTGAGACCTAGCCCTTTATTTTTGACTAAGGCCAGGCTCTCTTTTAATTCAGCTTGTTGTGCCTCGGTTATTTGTACACGCCAAGTCGGGTCGTTTTCTAAACTCTCTCCAGTCCAAACAGACTGACCTTGCACAGCTTGATACGTTGCTGACATCATGATTTTTTCTCCGAAAAATAGATCACTTCAAGCAATCACTGCGCCCACCCAATTATTTCTCAGCACTACCTGACAACCATAAGTCACCATAGAACCAAGACATACTGGCTTCGCGCTCAATCCCTTGCACACGTTTTGAAGCACCATCCCGGATGGGTCTCCAAAATAATGGGCTAATGTAAAAATTGTCGATGACATGTTGTTGTATCTGAGAATATATTTTTCGGCGTACGGCGGGATCAACTTCGGCGCGCGCCTGAGACACCAAGGGATCAGTGGTGGTCGCCGCGTCATAGCCAGCATAGTTTCTGGCAGCTTTAGCAGAAAAAAGATCGCTATAGGTCACGTCAGGATCGGGGCGAGCGATGGACGCTTGCAGTAAACCCAAGCCATATTGATAGCTCAACACCTTTGATAACCAAGCCTGCCGATCCATCATTTCGAGCGTCAACTCGATACCAGCCGCTTTCAGCATTGACTGTAACAACTGAGCGATCTGAGTATCTGGGTCTCGTTGAATCGCAGAAAGCACGATGGGCCCTTTGTGTCCGGACTTTGCGTAGGCTTCACGCGCCTTGACCAGATCGAACTGATGCCCCTTGACCGACTCGTCAAACACCCACGTGGTGTTGGGTTCAATCCCCGCCATGATCGAACCGTTTCCCTTAGAGATCACCTTTTCAAGTGCCACCCGATTAATCGCGTAAGACACTGCCCGCCTCAAATCGGCGTTATCGAAGGGCGCTTGTTTGATATTAAAGGCGAGCAGTTGCGTCACTGCCGTCGCACCTTCAAGCAATAATAACTTTGGATTTTTGACGACCTGCTCAAAATCTTTTGTTTCAAGATAATCGATCAAATGCGTATTGCCCGATTGCAACTCGACGATTCGAATCGCAGAGTTAGGGATAATTTTGATCTCGATCTGATCCAAATAAGGCAACGCCTGTCCGTCTTGACCTTTGCGCCAGTAGTAGGGGTTGCGTTTGGCACTCATTTGGTTACCCGACCACGACACAATCTGAAAAGGGCCAGTCCCCACCGGCCCTCGGCTGAAATCTGCACCTTTTTCTTTCACTGCAGTCGGAGAGACCATTGAACCCGGCTCAACAGCTAACATCGCTAAAATAACGCCTGACTTTCGTTTGAGATTGAGGCGAACAGTCAAAGCATCAACGACCTCAACCGACGCTAAATCGGCCATATACTGACTCGCTGGCGCCTTGACTTTTGGATCGAGTAAACGATCTAGATTAAATTTGACAGCCTCAGCATCAAAAGGGGTTCCATCCTGAAATTTGACTTCAGGTCTGAGATAGAAGTGAAGGGTTTTGCCGTCCTCGCTAAGCTTCCAACTCTTGGCCAACACCGGATGAAAATTTCCGCTCTGATCTTGATAGAGCAAATTCTCTGCGAATAAATTAAAAATTTTTCGATCAACGCCTGGGGCATTGCCAAAGAGCGGATCTAAACTTGCCACGGTAAATCGAAAAGCAATATTCAGCGTGCCACCACGCACAGGTTCAGCACCGAACGTTGGCCAACTCATGGTCAATATCGTGAGGCACGCCGCAAAAGACATGGCACTTATCAAAGACATTTGGCGAAATAATCTGAACATACAGCCCCCTTTGGCAATCTCGACTCGGCCTAAGCGCTGCTGCACCTGACAACTGATGCACCGCCTAGCCGGCAGAATGTGATCTATTTTTAATAGTTATGCGTCAGAGCGTAGCTTTTTTTCAAACCCTAGTCAACGAAGGACTCACCACCTTGCGAAAACAGCCCAGAAAGGGCTCGGCGCAGAGAGTGGTACATTTGCAAGCAAACATTCACTCGTGAAGAAAAACGACTGACAGTTGGCCTGGTGTCTTGCCTCACTGCTCGTATTGCTTCTTTGAAGGATTTCATTGTGCCTATTCTCTATGAAAAACGTAATGGTGTTGCCTACATCACTCTGGATAATCCGGATAAGGCTAACGTTCTAGACAAGGCAACCTCTGACGATATTTCAGAGGCCTGGATCGACATGTGGGAAGATCGAAGCGTGCGCTGTGCGATTCTTACCGGCACAGGTGATCGACACTTCTGTGGTGGACACAACTTAAAGCCACGAGCAGATCTCACCGCAGAAGACCGCGAGTATCTTCGTACCCAGCGCATTTTTTGGCCGCTGGCGGGCACCGTACACGGTCAAAAGACTGGCGTTGATGGAAGAATGGGCGACCACTATCCTAGGGTTTGGAAGCCCGTGATCGCGGCGGTGAATGGCTGGGCAGCTGGCGCGGGCCTGTATACGCTGTTGGCCTCGACCGACATTCGCATTGCCAGTGCTGAGAATGCCAAATTCAAGTTTGCCCTCACTTCACAGGGCTGGCTTGGCCATGGGCCTGGTGCAAGCTTATTAATCAAACAGCTGCGCTACATTGATGCGATGAAAATTCTGCTCACCGATTTGCCTTTTGATGCGCCCGAGGCTCTGCGTATCGGTTTAATCAACGAGATCGTCCCGCACGCAGACTTGATGACCCGAGCCGAAGAGCTCGCACGGCATATCTGCACTCTGCCGCCCGTTGCTGTTCGCATGATGAAAGAATTTGTAGTGCGCTTCGGTGACATGCCAACCGATCAGGCGTGGCATATACAAAACATCATCAACTCGCTACTCATCCAAACCACCGCCGACGGCGAAGAAGGTCGCCAAGCCTTCAATGAAAAACGACCGCCAGAATTTGACGGCACACTCAGGCGTCGAGGAGAGCCCTGGGAGCCACTCTCAGAAGAGGAAGCTAAACGCCTAGATGACGCCTACCGCAGTGGTGAGTTTTAACCGAACGCGCCTTGCTCACGCCAGTGTTTAATTGCCTGTGGCGTCAGGCCCAAGACCGAACGCAACACTGACTCCGTGTGCTCGCCCAGCGCAGGCGCTTGGCCTTGCATGCGTTCAAGGTTAGAGCGCCAAGGCAAGCCAGGCAAAACACCCACACCAGACTTTTCCCAAAAACCTCGCGCTTTCAAATGCTCGCTGTCGGCAAGATTCTTTGAAGTGGCGAGCGCTGCCGCTGGAATACCAGCCCGCAGCAAGAGCTCTTGTGCTTCGAGACTCGTGCGCCCGCTCGCCCACTGTGCCAGCACCTCACGAATCAAGGGCGCTGCGTTCTGCCGAGCTTTGAGATCATGTCGGCTAAACGCAGATAGCCCCGTCATAAGCTGACATAACGCTAACCACTGTGACTCGGATGTCACGGCCACGCTGATCCACTCGTCATCGCCCCTACACGCCCAAGCACCATGAGGACTGTAGTCTGCGGAGCCATCACCTTGCGGCTGAGGTGGGGCATCCATTTGCGCCGCGATCAGGGGCTGAGCAAGCGTCCATAACATCCCCTCAATCATTGAAAAATCAATGTTGGCAACCCGCCCCGAGCGTCGCCGTTGCCAAACAGCAGCCGCCACACCAAAAGCGATCATCAACCCACACATTGGATCCAGCCAGGCAAAGCCCACCCGAGGCGGACGATCGGGGTGGCGATTTAAACCCGCAAAGCCAGAAAATGATTGCAACAACGTACCGTACGCAACAAGCTTGGCATCTGGCCCCGTGCGCCCCGCACCGCAAGCACACACGTAGATCAAGTCAGGATTCAGTTGATGCAACACCTCAGGCCCGAGACCTAACTTGGCCATCACACCTGTTGCAAAATTCTCGACCAAAATATCAGACTGTTTAACCAATTCTTTCGCCGCAGCGAGCCCTGCCTTTGTTTTGAGATCAAGCACCGCGCCTTGCTTGCCCTGCCCAAGCACCATGTGAAGAGTCGAAGTTCGCCCAGGATCGCCTGCGCCAGGCGCCTCGACTTTGATCACCTCAGCACCCATGGCAGCAAGCGTGCGCGTCACAGTTGGGCCCGCAATGACCCAACTAAAATCTAAGACACGAAAACCGGCAAGTGGTTTAGCAGACAGCGCTTGGGATGCCACGCTGGTACCTGGTCTGAGTGTCAAACCAAAAGCAGACCCAGGCACGCGACAGGCAGAACCATTCACTTCAAGTTCTTTAAAAAAATCCCGATGTTTAAGCTGCTCTAAAGAAAAATGCTCGACAAGCTCGCAGAGCGGAAAACTAGGCACATGGGCAGTCTGTGCCAGATCTGCAATTGTTTTTTTATCATAATTGACCGACCACTCTGACATCTTGGCGAATAACGCATCCCAATTCGCCACGCGATCTACTTTTCGTGCGAAGCGTGCCTCGTGTCCCCAACTCGGTGACCCCATGGCCTGCAGCCAAGCCAGCCATTGTTTTTCTTCACGCGGCGAGATTGCCACATACCCATCGCTGGCCGGCAAAATACAAACCGTCGCGCCGTTTCCATCCGTTAAACGCTTACGCGGCCGGTTCGGCAAGCCCAACCCGGCACAAGCGAGCTCTGAGATCGCCAATGTCGCCAACACTTCTTGCATTGAAATATCCACAAAAGCCGCTTCCTCTTTTGTTTGGACGGCAAACATACCGGCGCAAGCCGCCGCAATGCCGGCCAAAAAAATAGATTGATGGCCAACCGGATAAATCGGGGCCTCAGTGAGATCGTCGACCTGACCGGTCAAAAATTGAGAAATGCCACTCGAAAAGAAAAGCGTCAAATCACTAGCCGGAGCATTGGCCATCGGTCCCGTTTGGCCATACGGAGAAATCAATACAATCACGGCTTGGGGATTATGCACTCGCAACTGTTCAAGCGTCTGATGACGTTCGCGCAAGGTATCCGGAGAGCCTTCGCAGACGATCAAATCAGCCTCTGCGATCGTTGTGGGCTCGCGTTGCTTACCGTGATCAAGGTACGTTTGCAAGGGCGCTAACGAGCGAGCAAACGGCTCTTGTTGACTGGCCGACTCAGTGTGAACACACGCAACCTCTGCGCCAAAGTCGGCCATCAGACGCCCACAAACTGCCGCCGCTAAGCCGGGGCCGACCTGTGCCACTTTGAATCCCACCAACAACGACATAATCAATCCTTAAGAAGAACTAGGCAAACGCGCATCGAGGGTGTCGCGCAAACTATCACCCAAAAAATTCAGTGCAATAACAGTAATAAAAATCGCAATGCCTGGAAACACGCTCATCCACCAAGCATCCCAGTACTGCATCGCCGTCGAAAGCATTTGCCCCCAACTTGGCGTAGGGGGTTGAGCACCTAGCCCTAAAAATGATAGAGAGGATTCAGTAATGATGGCCGTCGACGCACGCAGCGAGGCATAGACGATGAGGTTTCCTACGACACTGGGCCACACATGGCGAAGCATGATGCGCAAATCACCCGCACCCAGCGCGCGCGCTGCCAGCACAAAATCTAGTTTTCGGACCACCAGCACTTGCGCTCGCACCAGTC
>Ga0114968_10001569_pt1 | contig 17512 bp, 19 predicted proteins | sample M_130807_EF_Meta_FD_87020 | JGI IMG/M metagenome (GOLD analysis project Ga0114968, IMG submission 87020) | Freshwater microbial communities from Lake Montjoie, Canada to study carbon cycling - M_130807_EF_MetaG | ecosystem: Environmental > Aquatic > Freshwater > Lake | place: Lake Montjoie...
CAACAAAGTCGACCGCGGTGACGCACGCCCCGAAGAAGTTCTCGTCGAAGTTGAACAATTGTTCCTCGACCTGGCCAGCTCTGATGATCAATTGTCTTTCCCCGTTATCTCCGCCGTTGCTCGCGAAGGTCGAGCAATGTTGGGTATCGGAATGCCTGCAGCTGACGCAGACTTGTCCTGTCTCCTTGACACGATTCTCACAACTGTTCCTGCTCCTACAGGAGATCCAACCGCACCTCTCGCAGCACTAGTTACGAACCTTGATGCATCTGAATATCTGGGCCGACTCGCTATTGGTCGTGTTCATAGTGGCGTCATGAAGAAGGGCGAAACTGTCGCCTTGTGGGGTAAAGATACTGACGGAAATCCATTGAAGCGGCGCATCGCTCAACTCAGTGTTTTCGACGGCATCGGTAGAACTGAAGTGGAATCGATTTCAGCAGGAGACCTCTTCGTACTCGCAGGAATTCCAGAAGTGGAAGTTGGCGACACCATTTCAGCCATCACAGTGACTACGCCTCTTCCACGCCTTGAAGTAGACGAGCCAGTAATCCGCATGGCATTTGGTGTCAACACGTCTCCGTATGCCGGTCGCGAAGGAAAATTCGTGACAAGCCGTCACTTGCGTGATCGATTGCAAAAAGAAATTCTTGGAAACGTGTCTATCAAGATTGCTGATACCGATTCTCCTGACGTCACAAGCGTTGCTGGTCGTGGAGAACTTCAACTCGCAGTTCTTATCGAGAATATGCGTCGTGAAGGGTTCGAACTTCAAGTAGGTCGTCCAGAAGTTATAACTAAGGAAATCAACGGCAAGCGTCACGAGCCACTCGAAGCAGGTACCTGCGACGTTCCTGATGAGCATGTCGGCACTATCACTCAAGGTCTTGCACCTCGTAAGGGCCGTGTCACAGACCTTCGCCCCGGAGACCCCGGGCGCACAATCGTTTCGTTTGAAGCTCCGTCGCGTGGGCTTATCGGATTCCGTTCTATGTTGATGAGCAGCACTCGCGGAACAGCCTTGTTGCACCAAACACACGCTGGCTGGACTCCATGGGTTGGCGAATTACCTCACCGCTTAGGTGGCGCAATGATTGCAGACCGTATTGGTTCAACAACTGGATATGCACTTGACAACCTTCAACTTCGTGGAGAACTCTTTGTATCGCCTGGTGTAGAGGTGTACGAAGGAATGGTTATCGGAGAAGCTGCTCGCGGCGAAGAAATGGTTGTGAACGCAGTTCGAGCCAAAGAAAAGACCAACATTCGTACGCACAGCCATGACGATGGGCCGAAACTAGCTGCACCAGTCGATCACACGTTAGAAACTGCAATCGAGTGGATTGGCGACGACGAACTTGTAGAAGTAACTCCAAAGAGCATCCGTATTCGTAAGCGTGGGCTCAGCATTGAAGAGCGCCGCAAATCTTCGAAAAAGGGCTAGTTAGCCCAATCGTTTCAGTCCTTCTTGCGAAGGGCTGGGTGAGGCAACGGCACGCCTACAGGAGCTGACAACATTTTCACCAAGATTGCATACGCCTTCTTGCCCATGATTTCTGTCAATTCGTCTGTGAAGAACGTGTACGTCGGGTCTTTTCCGATGAATGAATCGGCTGACTCGGTGCACCACCAATGAAATTCATCTCCGCCTTCACCCCAGTCGCGTCGCTTCCACTCGCGAATGGTTGAAACCACGTATCCGCCGTCCTCAATGTGCTCCTCAAGACGAATTGGCACTTGCCAGCAGACGTCTGGTTTCCAATCCATATGGCGTTCGCCAGCTTCGACAGCGGCGATATGAAATGCACAGCCAGTCCCACCTTCAAAGCCAGGAGGGTTATGGAAGATACATGCGCCGTTGACAACGCGCGTCTTCTTCTCGCCGTCCTTCTCGATTGAGAACCAGCCCTTATCTTTGGCTTTGTCCTTGTTCTTCCAATGACGGCCTTTGAGGCGCTTTACATACTTAGTGACATTCTTAAAATCTTTTTCATCAAGAAAATGGGCGCCGAATGAACAGCAACCGTGCATTAACTCCGGAGAGGCATCGTCAAGAATTCCTTGGCACCCTTGTCCGTAAATACATTTATAGCTTGAACGCAAAAATGTTGCATCAAGCATCCAAGTGCGCATTTCATCTGGATCTTCAAAGCTGATCCATTCGTGGGGTTGGTCTTCTCTAGTCACGTTGCAACGCTACGCCATAGGCGGTCCCCACGCACGAATCGCCACGCTTGTGACAAAGTATTCACCTGACAGTCATCTGAAAGGGCGGCACCAATGAGTGACATTGAAGAGATCATTTCGGACCTCGAGCGGGCGAGCGAAGCATTGAATGATGCCGCTATGTCGTTGATAACCGAAGCGATTCGAAATGGCGAAAAGGAACGCCCGCCGCTAGAGAAGAAGATTTCTCAAGCCAGACGGTCTGTCGACAAAGCTCTTTATGTCTTGCGCGCTGTCTAGTACTGATTGAGCGCGTCAATCAGACCACGTAGGTCAGCAAAGCCCTTAGCAGCATATTTCAGGCAGACACGCGGCAAATCCGGTAGGTCGTTATCTTTTACTTCTTCAGGCGTCGCAGTAGTTTGCTGAATCAGTCCGTCAACAGAGAGCGCCGAGAACTTGCTCGCTATTTCAATGAACTTGTCGGCCGGAACGGCTCGTTGTATTCGAATATAGAGAACATCGTCGACAAAGCGGATGGAATCGTAGTTGGCATAGAAACGCGTGATCTCGTTAACCGCATCATCAATATTGTCTGTAATCGTGTACAACGAAGTATCACTTGAAGAAATGAGACCGTGACCGATCAACAGTGGTTCCATTGCCTTCATGAGAGGTGTCCAAAACGGTTGACCAGGAACCTCTAGAAAAACGATGGGTACCGGAACTGATTTTGCAGTCTGAGCAAGTGTAAGAAGTTCAAAGGTTTCGTCCAGTGTTCCGAAGCCACCAGGCATGCAGAGAAATGCGTGCGACTCTTTTACGAGCATCAGTTTGCGAGTGAAGAAGTAGCGCATGCTGACGTATTTGTCATCTCCAGCGATAACAGAATTTGCTCCCGTCTCGAACGGGAGTCGAATGGAGACTCCGATCGAGTTCTCCCGACCAGCACCAACCATTCCAGCTTCCATAATCCCAGGGCCTGCTCCCGTGACGACCATAAAGTGATGGTCCGCAAGTGCCCTTGCCGTGGCAGCAGTTAATGCATAAATCGGACTATCTGGCGTCGTGCGCGCTGAGCCAAATATTGAAACTTTGCGCACATTTCGGAATGGCGCAAACATTGTAAATGCACGACTCATTTCCTCTATCGCAGAGCTCGCAATTTTAATGTCTAAAGATGATGACGGTCCATTCACCAAATCTGTCACCGTTGTGATGAAACGGTTCAACTGACGAAGATCTGTTTCTGAGCGATGCGTTCCGTCAAAACTATTCAGCAGATTTTCGATCGCTTTGCGAGTATTCGATGAGATAGTCACTGCGTTACGAAATCCCTGTCGCTTTTTCTTCGAGGACACCAATTAGTTCATCAAAACTCTTGATGAAGGACGCGACACCTTCAGCCTCAAGCTGAGCTGCAACTTCATCGACATCAATTGCATTCATCGCCAATTCAGCCCACTGACGCTTACTGTTTCCGATATTCAGGTCAATTGTCCTGGCCAGGGTGCCGTGATCGGCAAAGGCTTCCAAAGTTGCATCTGGAAGAGTATTGACAGTGTCTGGACCAATCAGTTGGTCCACATACATCGTGTCGGGGTAAGTCGGATTCTTTGTAGAAGTTGATGCCCACAATGGCCGCTGCACTGATGCGCCAGCTTTCGCAAGCGCTTCCCAACGTGGACCACTAAACGTCTTTTGAAATGCTGCATATGCAAGACGAGCCTGATTAACAGCAGCAGTTCCTCGCAGCGCCAAAGCACTCGGTGTTCCGATCTGGTCAAGTCGTTTGTCGATCTCATTATCTACGCGGCTTATGAAGAAGCTCGCGACGCTTGCAATGTTTGCGACTGATGATCCTGAAGCCATTCGTTGTTCTAAGCCTTCAATGTATGCATCCATCACATCTTGATAACGCGACAAACTGAAGATCAACGTCACATTTACGTTGCGTCCTTCAGCGATCATTTCTCGAATGGCTGGGAGTCCCTCTTGAGTAGCTGGAATCTTGATCATGACATTTGGACGCGATATGCGTTCATGCAATAAGCGAGCAGCCGACAAAGTGCCGATTGTGTCATGGGCTAGGGAAGGGTCAACCTCAACACTGACGAAGCCATCTGTTCCCTTTGATTGCGAATACAGGTCACTAAAAACATCAAGAGCCCCATGAATGTCTTGCAGTACCAATTCCCAGTACGCCTCTCGGGCTGTTGAGCCTTTCAGAATTTCACTCTGGAATTGCTCGTCGTAATCCGCACTGCCTTGGATGGCCTTTTGAAAAATGGTCGGATTAGAAGTGAGTCCTCGCACACCGCGCTCTATCAGCGATGCGAGGGCGCCAGACGTGAGATAACCGCGCTGCAAGTTATCCAGCCAGGGACTTTGGCCTTGATCAGAAGACAATCTCCTCAGATAATCGCTCATCGATTAATCGCATTTCTAGTTACGTCAGCGACATGATTAGCTGTGATTCCTAATTCGGCCATGACAACATTTCCAGGCGCGCTGGCTCCGAATCGATCGATTCCGACGCTATCGGTTGCGTACGCAGCCCAACCAAAAGTTGTTCCTGCTTCCACACTGATGCGGGGAAGTGAACGCGGAAGAATCTCATCTTGTCGCGCTTGTGACAAAGAAGCGAAACGTTCCCACGAAGGCATCGACACCACGTTGACGTTGATGCCTTCTTTCTGCAAAATACTTGCGGCGTCTACTGCTACTGACAATTCACTTCCGGTACCAATAATACTTGCCTGTGGCTTATCAACTGTGACAATCACGCCAGCGCCGTCTTCAACTGCTGACCCATCAGTGAGGGTCACAACTGTCTGGCGAGAAAGAATCAGTGCAGTTGGTCCATCATGAGTGGCTGCAATCGCCCATGCTTGAGCAGTTTCATTTCCGTCGGCCGGACGAATTACTTGAAGCCCTGGAATGGCACGTAGCGACGCCAATTGCTCAACTGGTTGGTGAGTAGGACCATCTTCTCCAACTCCGACTGAGTCATGACTGAACACAAACACCGTACGTGCGCGTGAAAGTGCAGCCAACCGAATGGCAGGACGCATGTAGTCGGCAAAAACGAAGAACGTTCCACCAACGGGAAGCACGCCACCATGAAGCGCCATACCAACCATCGCTGCTCCCATCGCATGTTCTCGAATTCCGTAATAGATCTGTTTGCCGGAACGATTCTCAGGCGAATATGCACTGGTCTCGGCCAACTTTGCGCCGGTATTACCTGTGAGATCGGCAGCGCCAGCAAGTACGAACGGCATTGCGCTACCGGTTGCCTCTAACACCTTTTGGAATGATTGGCGAGTTGCCAGTTTTGTGTCTGATGGAAAGACAGGAAGTACTGACGCGATCTGTTGCTTTGTGGCGATTCCAAATGTGGATGGTATCAATGCTGGAGAAATTGCCTGAGTGCGCTTCTTCCAATCGGCATGTACGGCTTGGCCGCGCTCACGACAAAACGCCCGATACTCAGACACGAAAGTCTCTGGAGCGTAAAACGGCTCATCTGGAATTCCCATTACTTTCTTTGTGGCACTGACGAGTGGTGCTGTAAATGGATTCCCGTGTGCTTCGTGCTTGTCTGTAAGGTCTGGAGAAGGAAATCCGATGTGAGAACGCAGCACAACTAAAGTAGGTGCGCCTGTGTGGTCTCGCGCCGCAATTAACACCTTTTCTAAAGCATCGCAATCGTCTGCTATCTCGCCAGCTTCAATGACGTTCCATCCATATGCACGGAAACGTGCAGGTGCATCGTCGCTACATGTCAACGCTGTGCTGCCATCAATCGTAATTTTGTTGTCATCAAAGATGCACACCAAATGATCCAATTTGAGATGGCCGGCAAGCGAAGCTGCCTCATGACTGATGCCTTCCATAAGACATCCATCGCCAGCAATTACATACGTGTGGTGATTGATGGCATCTTGTCCATGCACAGAACGCAAGTGCGATTCAGCAATGGCCATACCGACAGCATTTGCAAATCCTTGTCCAAGCGGACCTGTTGTCACTTCAACGCCAGCCGTATGACCAACTTCAGGGTGACCAGGCGTTGCTGAATTCCATTGACGGAACAATTTGAGATCGGAGATTTCTAATCCGTAGCCGGACAAGAACAGCATGGCGTACTGCAAGATCGATGCATGCCCATTAGACAGAATCAAACGATCGCGATCTATGAAATCAGGCGATGTGGGATCGTGCTTCAAAATACGACTGTAGAGAACATGGGCAAGCGGTGCGAGCGACATTGCAGTTCCTTGGTGACCGCTGTTGGCAGCTAGTGGTGCATCCATCGCAATTCCTCGAATGATCGAAATAGCGAGGGCGTCTTGTTCGGGGCTTAGTTGTGTAGGCACCTCATGATGGTAATCGGCGCCAGGCTTTCAGAACGGAAAGTTCGGAATCGAGTGCGAGAAGATCCGCCTTTTTACCGACCGTGATACGCCCAACATCCTTCAGACCGACCAGATCAGCCGGGATTGAAGTTGCACTAGCGAGAGCAGAACCGAGCGATACTCCACAATCACGAACAACTCGCTGCACGCACTCTGCCAGCGGTGTGCATGACCCAGCCAAAGTGCCGTCCAGCAGCCTGGGGGCACCGTCTCGAATCTCAATTCCAGGCCGAGGGCCAGATGATGTTTTCCAGGCAACGGAATCGGAGACCAAACAGATTCTGGGACCCGCTGCACGGAATGCCAATGCGAGAGCATCTGATTGGACATGAACTCCGTCGGCTATCAAGCCACAAGAAATTCGTTCATCATTGAGTGCCCACATAGCAAGGCCCGGCTCTCGATGATGTACGCCACTCATTCCGTTGAACAAGTGCGTGACCATTGATGCACCGGCTTTGACTGCTTCTTCAAACTGGGTCTTAGACGGGCGGGAATGACCAAGAGAGACCGTTATGTCTCGGCCCGTCATTGCCTGAATAGCGGGAATTACATCGGTTTGTTCGGGCGCAACAGTCACGAGGCGTACAGAAGGAACTAACTGAGAGATCCATTCCAAATTGCACGCAATGATGTGTTTGACCTGGTGGGCTCCGGGGGCATTACCAAGGAATGGACCCTCAACATGAATGCCAGAGAAACCAGGCACTTGCTGAGACTGAAACGACTCATGGAGCGACACCAATGAAGCTGACATCTTGTCAAGCGGTGCAGTAACTATTGTGCCCAGCCAACTGGTCGTACCGTGATTGACCAACGTTTCATCTAGTCGCAGTAAATCTTCCGTAGATGCGCTTGCTACATGAACATTGTCAAAACCATTCATCTGTATGTCGACATAGCCGGGACTGATTAGTTCGAATTCAAATTCCCCGATATGCACGTCAATAGATTCAACGAGACCATCGTCTGTAATAACTATTCGGCGAGGCCCATGGAGGATGTCTCCGTCAAAGAATTGATTACAGGTGATCTCGCGTGGCACGTAGAAAATGTAGTGCGATTTTTAGTTGAATGAAGCCTTAGCCGTCGCAGTCAAACGAATATCAGAGAATCTCACCTTTGCTAAACGAAAAATAGTGAGGATTTTGATTACCCACCAACCTGGGTCCACTTGGAACCATCTATGGGAGAGGCGCGGAGATGAAGGCGCTGCGTGGTGATTGTTATGAAGGCCTTCACCCATGGTGAAAAAGGCCAACCACTGCAAATTGGTGGCACGGTTGTCATATGGTCGACGACCGAAATGATGACCAAGTGCGTTGACAGCCGCGTTTCCAGCCAGGTAAATATTTGCGTGAATAAAAGCAGCAAGAAGTCCCGTCCCAGGCCCAAGAAGAATCATGAGGATTGCAACGCCCGATAAGAGACCCGTCTTGTTGTGACCAAAGAAGAGTTTGTCCCAGCGGTCATCTGGTAAATCTTTGGCGTAACGCTCAATCGTTGAAGGATCAAGAACGGACGCTCTGTACAAAGCCACGTTTTTAGCCTGAACTTTCTTCCATCCGAGCAGAACAGGCGAGTGAGGATCGCCTTCTACGTCAGTAAAAGCATGATGCTTGCGGTGAACTGCCACCCATTCTTTCGGCCTTATTCCGGTTGATAGCCACAACACAGCTCGAAATACGAGGGCCACAGACGGTTTAAGAGTGAGCGCACGGTGACTCAAAGCTCGGTGAAGGTACACGGTTGTACAGGTATTGGCTGCAGTACAGACGACTGCTCCCACCACAAAGGCAGTAAGGACACTGGAAAAGATTGAACTCATGAGCGTACCTTAACTGGCTACCTACTGGTAGGTAGGGCAAAAGAGGCGGTAAATTGAAAATGTGTCCGATGTAACAGAAGAGATCAGTTCTAAATCCACAAGGGAACTCATCCTGGATGAGGCGCTTCACTGTTTCGCCGATCGAGGATATGAGGGAACGTCGCTCAATGACATCGCTGCTGGCGTCGGCATCAGACGTCCAAGTTTGCTTCACCATTTTCCGAGCAAAGAAGCGTTGTACACCGACGTGTTCGAAATGCTTTTATCCGAATGGCTCGAGGGGCTAGAAGTCGCCATGGCATCACCAGCATCAGGGTGGGACAAAGCAGAACTGGTCATCCGAGCGGGTTTTGATTTGTTCGCTCGCACACCGGACTACGTCCGCATCATGCGGCGAGAGGCCCTCGACAGTGGGGTACACGTTGGAGTCGATCTCTCGGGCTTCTTGCGACCACTCTTTGATAGTGCGTGCGCATACTTCACGGCGGAAATGGACGATGGCAACTTTCGACGTCACAACGCTCAACACCTAATAATTACTGGATACGGCGCAATCTTGACGTATTTTTCAGATGCGCCATTCATTGATGAACTCCTGAATGATCAAGCTCTGACGCCGCAAAATGTCCGTGACCATTGCGATCATGTTGTGGCTTTTTTTCGGGCAGCTCTCGTGGCGTAGACCGCAGATATGTAATCCGATACGGTTGCATCATGTCTTCATGGGTTAATAACGGTCGCACTATTGGTTACTCGTCAGAGGGAACTGGAATTCCAATCCTGGCTTTTCACGGCACAACTCAAGCCGCCAATGCATGGGCTCAGGTGCAACTGGCCTGTTCGGCCAAACTTCAATGGATTACTTTCGAGTTCCCTGGCTCGGGCGAAAGCGATATGCCCATTGGCCCCATCGACCTTGATGTCGAAGTAGCAAATGCAGTTGCGTTGATGAAACATTTAGGACATGAACGCTTTCATGTCATTGGTTACTCACTTGGAGCTGTTGCAGCATTGCAGTGCGCTGCACTCTTTCCAGATTCTGTGATCACCGTTACTTCTCTCTGTGGTTGGTCTCAATCGGATGCGCGTATGAAGATCACTTTTGATTTGTGGCGTCGACTGATTGCCATCGATCGGGGATTGTTCATGCGATATGCACTTGCTGATGGGTACACAGCAGCTGGTCTTGAAGTACTTGAACCAATGCTTGAAGCCGTAGTCGGCATGGCGGCCGCTGCGGTGCAACCCGGTTCAGATGCCCAACTCGAACTTGATATTCGTATTGATATTGAAAAGAGTTTGGGACGCATTACGGCGCCTTGTCTTGTAATTGGTGGAATCGAAGACCGTTGGGTAGATATCTCTAAATCGCGTCATATCGCCGCCACTGTGCCTGGGGCAACACTTATTGAACTGCCCGCAGGGCACCTTGTTATTGGTGAATTGGCCGGAGAAATAGCATCAGCGTTGTCAAAGCACGTGGAATAACAGTCGACCCTGCGAGGGAGCACCCGTCTTTAGCTGCTCGTACTGACTACCGTATGTAGTCGTGTCATCTGATCTAAATACCACCCTTTCTGAATCCGACTCAAAGTCTCTGTTGTCGTCGTACAACATTCCCTTTGCTCCCGAAAAGAAGACCTCTTCGGTCCAGGAAGCAGTGGCCGCCGCAGAGCAGCTTGGATATCCAGTTGTTGTTAAGCTTGGAGGAGACAAAATTGCTCACAAGACAGAGCGCGGACTGGTGCGTCTACGACTGAATGGCGCTGAGGCCGTGACTCAAGCTGCAACAAGTCTTTTGGCAGCGGCTACTCCTGCAGATGGTGAAGTTCACTTACTGGTCGCACCAATGATTAGTGGAACACGCGAGCTCATTGCCGGAATGCTTGTTGATCCACAGTTTGGGCCAACAGTGATGCTTGGAGTCGGTGGCGTAATGGCAGAGGTCATCGCCGATGTTGCGTTCCGCCCAGCACCTGTTGATGAAGCAGGTGCCGCCTCCATGATTGATTCATTGAGAATGCAAGGCCTTCTTGAAGCTTTTCGAGGAGAACCAGCAGTTAACAGGAGTCAACTGATTTCCACAATTGTCGGACTTTCACAAGTTGCCATGGAACGTGACGACATTGTCTCGGTAGATGTGAACCCGCTTATTGTTCGAGAAAACGGTGATGTTGTAGCCGTTGATGCGTTGGTTGAAATGGGCAGCCGAAATGTTTCCATGGTTTCGAATCGTGTCCCGTACACAGATGCTCAGTTTCGTGCACTTTTTGAACCGCGAGGCGTCTTGGTGGCGGGCGCATCGACGCATCCAGGAAAATTCGGATTTGTTTCACTTCACAATATTTTGGCGAGCGGATATGCAGGTGGCGTGTACGGCACAAATTTGCAAGGCGAAGAGGTACTCGGCATTAAGACAGTGGCGGATATTGATTCCCTTCCAGACAACGCAATCGACCTTGTGTTTGTGTGTACTCCAGCTTCTGCCAATCCGGAATTGCTACGTGCATGCGCACGAAAGGGAATTGGTGCTGCGTTTCTTACTTCTGCTGGATATGGCGAAGCAGGGGAAGAGGGAATTCGTCTTGAAGCAGAACTAGTTGCACTTGCTGACGAACTGGGAATACTTCTGGCAGGTCCGAATGGTCAGGGAGTCGTATCGACTCCAGCAAATTTGTGTGCACAGATAGTCGCGCCATACCCACCAGCCGGAGCTATTGCAGTTGCTAGCCAAAGTGGGAACTTTGTTTCTAGCTTTTTGAACTACGCACGTCAGACGGGCGTCGGCATCAGTCGTGCTGTGTCTGCGGGAAATGCAGCAGCACTCGGCGTTGCAGATCTTGTGGAATGGTACGGGACTGATTCTTCAACCAAAGTTGCCCTGACATATGTCGAAGGTATCAGCGATGGTCGAGGACTCATGGAGCGGCTTGCTCGGGTAACTGCGCACAAACCGGTCGTGCTCATTAAGGGAGGAGCCACCGATAAGGGCGCTCGTGCTGCTGCTAGTCACACAGGTGCTCTTGCGGCCAATGATGCAATATTCGACGGTGCATGTAGGGCAGGGGGAATCACTCGTGCAGCAAATGTTGAGGAAGCTTTTGAAGCAGCAGCCACTTTTGCCACGCAACCACTTCCACTCGGACCAAACGTGGTCGTTTTAACAACGGCCGGCGGCTGGGGAGTTGTCACCAGCGATGCAATTGCAAACGATGGTTCCATGCAATTAATGACATTGCCAGATGACCTTCTTGCTCAGATCGACACAAAGTTGCCACCACGATGGAGCAGAAACAACCCTGTTGATTGTGCAGGCGGCGAGACTCGTGACACTATTCCCGAAGTGATGGCGATGATCGCAGAGCATAAAGATGTTGATGCCATCATCTACCTCGGTCTGGGAATTCAAGCCAACCAAGCTCGCCTCATGAGAGAGGGTCGATTCCACCCTGATCACGGACTTGACCGCATTGTTGAATACCACGAACGACAAGATGCTCGGTTTGCCCAGGCGGCACATGATTTGTCCGTTGCAACCGGCAAACCAATTCTTCTTGCGACTGAACTAGCTGTGGCCGACCCAGACAATTCAGGAGTTCGAACAGTTCGCGAAACTGGACGACTCTGTTATGCAAGCGGAAACCGTGCTGCGGTAGCACTCGGACACCTCTATCGATATGCGGTTCACACAGGTGTCGCGCGCAAGTAATAGCTTCGGGTCACGATCGCGAAAATCAGCAAATCCGCTTCGCACGATAATCATTCTCGCGGTCCTCGGTTTGTTGCTCTTTGGAGGGCTGTATCTGACGGTGTCTCGTACAGCGTCTCGAGTGACTCATCGAAATGAACGCGTTGTGACCACTGTTCCGCGTGTGTCTTTACTTTCTGCACGGCGAGCGCCAAACACGTTGTCGATAATCACGCGCACAGGCAAGGTGTCTCGGGCCTTCTCAAATATTGTGTCTGATTTCCCGACACAAAGTTGTGTAGCCATTGAGTGGATGGGAATGCGTCTCGGATCGCTTAATTCAACCAAGGCGATGATTCCGGCGTCGTCCACGAAACTGATTACCGCGGCCGTTGCTCTCGAAGTGTTGAAACCAGAATTTACGTACACGACCAAAGTACACGGGACTTTGGACGCAACAGGAACTGCTGCCGACCTCTTCTTTGTCGGAGGGGGAGACCCAGTTCTGGTCCGAAATGAATACGTCGCCTCTGAGAAATATCCGACAATTTCAGGCACATCGTTAGAGAAACTTGCTGATTCTCTTGTGGCTGCTGGATTGAAACGCGTTGCAGGTTCTGTAGTTGGCGTTGACTCTCGATATGACGACAAAAGGTTTGTGGACGTGTGGCCTCAGGACTTTCATTTCACAGAGGCAGGACCTCTCGGAGCGCTGATGGTTGACGACGGGGTGGTTCTTGGTCAGCTAACAAAGCCAGATGATCCAGCTATTGCTGCTGCTAACGAATTGCAGAATCTGTTGAATGCCCGAGGCGTTCTCTTCGGTGCGCTACCGCGTCGCGACGCAGTCCCTTCCGGTCTTGCAACAATCGCTTCAATTCAATCAGCGCCACTTACTTCAATTATTCAAGAGATGCTTGTTAACAGCGACAACAACACAGCCGAATTGTTGTTGAAAGAGATCGGTTTTGCAACGTCTGCAACAGGGTCTACCGCAGCTGGTCTTACCGCTGTCACGGAGCAACTTGCGAAATGGAAGATTGAAAAGGACGTCAAACTTCTTGACGGATCAGGCCTTGCATCTGATGGACGAATTCCTTGCGACGTCTTCATGTCGCTTCTCAATACGTTTTCTACTTCTATGCCCGGTCTAATGGCCATCGCGGGCCAGACCGGAACAATACGTGACACTTTTGATGGGACAGCAGTGGCAGGAAAACTTCGTGGCAAAACAGGAACATTGAACGGAGTAAAGGCTCTTGTTGGGTATCTGCCCGTCACGAATTCCGGGCCTGTGACGTTCTCATTGTTGATGAATAGAACGGGTATCGACAATCAAGGCTCCTATAGACCGATCTGGTACTCCTTGGCTGATGTCTTGAATCGGGCCGCGGCATCGCCGTCTATGGAGCAGTTGACGCCGTAAGACGGCCTGTGGATATCTTCAGATGGGCGCCGTAGAATACAAAGCCCATGGCATCGTCGCGCATCTCACCAAGACCACCCAAAGGTCCTGTCGACCAGGTTGGCGACCTATTTGATTCGGTGAAACAGTACGCACGCCAAGAAACGGTTGAACCAATCAAAGGCGCCATTCGGTGGGTGGGAGTTGGCTCACTAGCTGCTCTTTGCCTTGGACTAGCTCTTGTGTTTTCATCCCTTGGAGTTTTGCGCCTTAGTCAAGATCTAGGCGGCACGACTCTTGACGGTTCTTGGTCTTTTATTCACTACTTCATCACGTTGTGCGTCGTTGCCGCTCTAGTGGTTATTACGTTTTCCCGCGTCTCGCGACGCAGTCTTGCAAAGGATTCATAATCATGGCTGACAACACTCGTATTTCCCGCGACGACCTTGAATCAAAGTTTCGAGCACTTCAAGCAGACATCCAAGGTCGAGCAGCGGACAAGAAACAATCCGCCATCGCCCTTGGCTCAGCAGTTGCGTCAATCGTCGTCATCCTTGCGTACCTTTTAGGTCGACGCAAAGGCCGTCGTCGTGCTTCTCGTGTTGAATTTCGCCGGTTTTAGAATTCATGCGCACTCTTGTCCGGTTCATTGGACGTCGTATCTTTCTCAGTCAATCCAAAAAGTTTCGTCTGATTAGTCGTCTTCTCACCATCGTCGGCATTGCCCGTGTGGCGTCGCGCGCTGTCACTCCAGTTCGCAGAATCGTTCTGGCCCGTGATGAGTCAATGGAAATTCGAATTACTAAGACTGGATATCGTGCCTCATGAGTGGAGTATTTGCTGAGGGCGAAAAGGCTCTGTTTATCGACTCGAAACAACGTCGCTATTTAATTCAACTTAATTCAGAGGGCGAGTTCCACAGTCATGCTGGATTCGTTCCGCATACTGCGGTTATCGGAACACTTCCTGGGCAACCAGTCGAATCAACAAAGGGATCAAAGTACATAGTTTTGCGACCGACGCTCGAGGATTTTGTCATCGAAATGCCGCGTGGCGCTCAGGTCATTTATCCGAAAGACCTTGCGCCTATGTGCATGATTGGCGACATCTATCCCGGTGCTCGCGTCTTCGAAACTGGAGTCGGGTCTGGGGCTTTGTCTATGACAATGCTGCGCTACGGTGCCCACATAACAGGTCTTGAACTCCGCGAAGATTTCATGAACAGAGCGAAAGCCAATGTCCGTTCATTCCTAGGAGAAGAGGCACTGTCACGATACAACGTGTCTCTGGGGGACAGCTATGAGGCAACCCTTGAGGGCTCCTTCGACAGAGTGATGCTAGATCTGCCTGAACCGTGGCAAGTGGTGCCGCGAGTTCAACACGTTTTAGAAGCAGGCGGGTTACTTGTGGCGTATACGCCTTCAATTACTCAGGCAGTTCAAGTACGTGAATCCATGGGCAAGGGTTGGGTTGATCAACGAACGCTGGAAGTCCTTCATCGCACATGGCACATCGAGGGTATGGCCGTGCGGCCTGACCATCGTATGGTTGCCCACACAGCGTTTCTCACTGTGGGGCGCTGGATCGGTTCGAACTCTTAGGGTTCAATAAAGATGCATTCGCCGGGGCATTCCTCGGCGGATTCAACGACAGCGTCAATGAGCTTGTCATCGAAATTAGCGAGTCCTTCAGCACCCTCTGCGTTGCCTTTAGCTTTAGCGAAAACTTTGTCGCCCTCGCGAACATATGCAAGTCCGTCATCGAGAAGCGTAAAAACGTCTGGTGCAATTTCTTCGCACAGGCCATCGCCAGTGCAGAGGTCTTGATCGATCCATACCTTCATTTGGGGAGTCCCTTCTCATGAGCCGTTTGACGGCACCAATCGTCCCCACGTGGGGACAGATATCAGCCTACACATCTGATACCCAGGTCGCCTTGTCTACGAACATGGAACTGCTTGGCGCCGCGAACCCTTGTGAAGGACGAGCCCTTGACCATGGTGACGAGTAGCGTGGAGTCTTCATGACGGAGCAGACCACACCCACAGAGTTGCCTGAAATACATCCGATAACGAAGGCCCTGCGTGATTGGTTTTTAGTAGTTGTTTTGGCGCTGGGCGCCGCTCTTCTTGTCCGTGTGTACGTTCTTCAGCAGTTCTACATCAGTGGTCCGTCGATGGAGACAACCTTGTTCGGCAACAACCGAGTCTTGGTCAATAAATTGAGTTACCGCCTGCATGCGATTCATCGCGGTGATGTGGTCGTCTTTGATCGAGTAACTACGAGCGACGGGACCGTTTCACATGATGATCTCATCAAGCGAGTCATAGCTCTACCCGGCGACACCATAGAGATCAAGAATTGCATAGTCATCATTAATACAAAGCCACAAGTAGAGGCCTATCTCGACAAAGATGTTCTCGATTTCACTGACCCTGTCAATAGATGTCGCGTGGCAAACATGCCGGCACAAACGATTCCTAAGAAGAAAATCTTTGTAATGGGCGACAACAGACCTGAATCGTTTGACAGTCGAAGCTTTGGTCCTATTTCGGAGAGTCTGATTGTTGGTAAAGCGTTTGCGATTGTCTGGCCGTTTAATCGCATTTCGACTTTGTAGAAACTATCTCCGAGGAATAAGACCGATTTCCTTTTCGTAGGTCTCAACCATCGTGTCTACGTGGTCACTAAAAACTGCGTCCAAACCCATACGAAAAGAGTTCGAAAGAACGTAGTCGTATTGGCAGTCCCAGCCGAATGCAAACATGCCGAACTTGTGCACCAAAGTGACAGAACCACCAGTCCAGTCTGTGTGATGCATGTTTAGACAATCAATACCATTTGTCGAAAGTTTTGCACAACGCATCTCGAGACCTTCTTTAATCCGCGAGAGGCGAGTTGAATCGACAAGTCGTACGTTTGGCAATTGTGAACGTTGAGAGATAATCACTGCGCTCGAATAGTGACACAGCCATAGACGAGATTCGTCAAAACCACTGTTGCGCGCTGTCTCGGCCGCACGGCCAAAACTTTGTTCATCCTTAATGTCAATACTGAGTTCGTAATTCGTTCCACACGTTTCAAATAACGCCGCCAAAGTTGGAATATGTGATGGCAGCTCAGAGAGACGAAGAGTTGAGATGGGGCGGTTCTTAAGAAGCTTTCGAACCACGCCGTCGTGATCGAGAACTACGTGTCCATCAGCTGTCGTCCAGGCGTCAGTTTCAAGACCGTTTGCCCCGAGTCGCAATCCAAGTGCGAACGCCTCAAGAGTGTTCTCTGCAGCATGGGCCATTCCGCCTCTGTGGGCGAAGGCGATTGGATCAGACCGAAGGGAGGCAATGCGTTGTTGCACCCTCCAACACTAGGTGCCTGCTTCTATGCTTAGCGGGTGTTCAATATGTCCGGGAGCGAGATTCTTTTCCTGCTCGTTGCGGGGCTCGTCGTCTTAGGACCAGAGCGTCTCCCCGGAGTCATTCGTCGAGGTGGGAAAATCTACGGCGATCTACGTCGCGCCGCGAGCGGATACGAAAAAGAGTTTCGCGAGACATTCTCAGAGCCACTCAACGAACTCAAATCAACTGCCGATCAGATGCGTCAAGGTTTTGGGCTCGTAGATACAGAGCCATCGCCCCCGATGCGACCTGAACTGCCTGCGTATCCGAAGCCAGATTTTTCAACACCGGATGTAGTCACACCGGCCATTACTGATGATGAGTGACGCCTCAGCTCAACTAAATGACGCAATGTCCATGATGGACCACTTGCGCGAGTTACGGATGCGGTTAGTGCGCAGTGTTCTAGCGGTCGGAGTATCAACTTTGATCCTTCTTGCGTTCTATGACCAATTGAAGAATGTTTTGACGCGGCCGTACACGAATCTATGTGCCCGTCGTCCTGACTTTAGATGCGATGGGTCATTATTCTCTCTAGGGCCACTTGATGGATTTAGTGCACGAATGAGGGTGTGCTTGTACGGCGGTCTTGTTCTTGCTCTTCCAATAG
>Ga0114968_10001570_pt1 | contig 17503 bp, 17 predicted proteins | sample M_130807_EF_Meta_FD_87020 | JGI IMG/M metagenome (GOLD analysis project Ga0114968, IMG submission 87020) | Freshwater microbial communities from Lake Montjoie, Canada to study carbon cycling - M_130807_EF_MetaG | ecosystem: Environmental > Aquatic > Freshwater > Lake | place: Lake Montjoie...
AAAAAAATAAAATAACAATTTTTTTTTATGTTATATATTAAAAATTTTATATTAAGTTCTTTTTCTGGAACATTTAATTTTTTTTTTTTGGGGGGGGGGTCTTTAAATGATGAATTTTCAGAGAGTGGATCGATCTCTGAAAATTATTTTAGAGCATTAAAGAAAAAAAAAGAAAAAAATAAAAAAAATAAAAAACAAATTTTTTTAAAAGCGATTAATTTTAATAGTTTTTTGAAGAAAAACTCTAAAAATTTCGACAAAATTGTTGTTAAGATGGATATCGAAGGTGCAGAACTTAATTTAATCGAATCATTAATAAAAAATAAAACGCTAACTATGATAGATATTTTATATGTTGAATTTCATTCGAATTACGTTAAAAAAAATCAACATATGAAATTTAAAAATAGAGAACTAAAAATTATTTCTTATATCAAGGAAAAAACTAATATAACATTAAGAATGTGGCATTAATATCAGATATTATGGATGTTTTATTAAATAAAAATTAAAATAAAATTTATTCATTATAAAGTTAGGTTATAAATGTTTTAATATTTTTATAGGAATTATGCTCATAAAAAAATTATTAAAAAAATTTTTATTAAAAAAAAATATTATTTTACAAAAAATATATTCTTCCGATGCATTAAGTGATTTTATTTTAGAATTTAAAAATCATTACATTTCTTGCAATTTAATTAGAGTGGGAAGAGATACAGACGGAGGTTATTTAATGCCAGATATGCTTGGTGATATAAATTATTGTTTTAGCGCTGGGGTTGGTGACAGCATGAGCTTTGAAAAAGAGCTATCAGAAAAATATTATATAAAATCTTTCATGGCGGATGCCTCAGTAAATAATTTTAAAGAAAATGATAAAAATTTAGAGTTCATACCAAAATTTATTGGAGGATCTTCAAAAGTAGAATTTATTTCACTATCTGATTGGATTAAAAAATCAGAGAGTTTAGTCAATAAGCATAATAAAATTTTGCAAATGGATATAGAGGGGGGGGAGTATAACGTGCTTGCATTAGAAGATTCTGAAACTTTAGCGGTATTTTCATCGATGATAATTGAATTTCACGGTCTGGAAAAGTTATTTGATCAAGAATTTTTGCAAATGTTCTCTGGAATTTTTCAAAAAATTTATAAAAATTTTTCTATTTGCCATGTACACCCAAATAATTGTTGCGGTATACTAACGTTAGACCATTTATCGGTGCCCAGGGTAATGGAGGTGACATTCATTAGAAACGACATATCATCAAAGTACAAAAATAATTCTGATATAAATTTACCTCACAAGTTAGATAAAAAAAATTTTTTTGAAAAAGAGGATTTAATTATGCCAGAATGCTGGTGGAAAAATATTAAATAAGCTAAAATATAATGAGGCTGTAGTAGATTTTGTACGCTAATAAAAAATAGTTTTTTTCATATAAATTATCCAAAGCTTGTTAATAAGAAATTTAACTCATTAAAATTCTAATCGATATATTTAACTTTCAATTAATAAAAAAAGTTTTTCAATCTAATAAATAGTGTATATAGATTTACTGTCAGACTAAAAAATTATTAGTAATATTAATCTGTGTAATAAAATAGTAAATTTGTTACATAAAAAAATTAAATAAAAATAATTAAATAAATGAAAAAAATTTTAATTACCGGCAGTTCTGGTTTGGTAGGATCTGAAACTGTTGATTTTTTTGCTAAAAAAAATTTTAAAATTTATGCTGTAGATAATGATTTGAGATCTTTCTTATTTGGAAAAAAATCATCAACATTACCAATAAAAAAAATACAAAAAGAAAAATATTCTAACATATTTTTTTTAAATATAGATATTGTCAATTTTAAAAAATTGAAAAAAATTTTTAAAGGTAATGTATTTGATATTATAGTGCATACAGCTGGGCAACCTTCTCATGACTGGTCGGCTAAAGATCCTATTTTGGATTTCAAAGTTAATGCCCTTGGAACTTTAAATTTATTGGAATTGACAAGAGCGTATTCACCAAACGCTACATTTATTTATACCTCAACAAATAAAGTTTATGGAGATAATCCTAATTTTTTTAAAGGTCTGAAAGAGCTAAAAACTAGATATGAAGTTTTTAATGGAAAAAAATTATATTCTGTAAATGAAAATCTTTCTATTGATAGATCAACCCATTCTCCCTTCGGAGCATCAAAAGTATCGGGTGATTTATATGTTCAGGAATATGGAAAGTATTTTGGACTTAAGACTGTTTGTTTTAGGTGCGGTTGTATTACAGGACCTAATCACAAAGGAGCTGAGTTACACGGGTTTTTATCTTATTTGGTAAAGTGTATAATTGAGGATAAAAGTTATCAAATTTTTGGATACAAAGGAAAGCAAGTCAGGGATAATATTCACTCGAGAGATTTGGTTGAAATGTTTTGGTTATTTTACAATAATCCAGGATATGGAGAAGTTTATAATGCTGGCGGGGGAAGACAAAATTCAATCTCAATTTTAGAGGCTATAAAATTAACTAATCAAATAACTTCAAAAAACTGGAGTAAGTTTACAATAACAAAAAATAATAGAGTTGGCGATCATATATGGTACATTACTGACAATACTAAATTTAAGAAAAAATATCCAAACTGGAAAATAAAAATTGATAACGCCTCCATTATCGAGCAAATTTTTATTGAAATGCGAAAATAGACTGAAAATGTTTTTTTTGTTATAGATACTTGTGTATTGTGTTGCCATTAACAAAATAAAGACTTATGAGTTTTGTAAAAAAATTTTTAAATTCAGTAGCAACAATATCAAATAATTTTGATTATAAACCAATCGATCAATTAGTAGTAGAGTTAAGCAAAATAAAAAAAAAATATGGTAGGATTTTTTTTCTAGGAGTTGGAGGAAGCGCAGGCAATTGTTCACATGCTGTCAATGATTTTAGGAAGTTATGCGAAATTGAGTGTTATGCTCCAACAGATAACGTATGTGAAATTACAGCCAGAACCAATGATGAAGGCTGGAAATCAGTTTTCGTTGAATGGTTAAAAATATCGAACTTAAATAAAAAAGATTGTATTTTTATCTTTTCAGTTGGAGGGGGTAATAAAAAAAAAAAAGTGAGTGAAAATTTAATTCATGCAATTGATTATGCGAGAGTTAAAAAAGCAAAAATTTTTTCATTTGTTGGAAAAGATGATGGTTATGCTTATAAAAAATCTGATATATCTATCTTAATACCTGCAATAGATGATAAACTCATAACACCATTTTCAGAGTCTTTCCAAGCAGTCCTATGGCATTTGCTAGTTTCTCATCCAAAATTAAAGAAAAAACCTACCAAATGGTAAAATTTAAAAGAATTTCCATCTATGCTGATGGGGCCGATATTGGTTCCATTAAAAATAGTTTAAATAATAAATTAATTTCAGGATTTACAACCAATCCTACTCTAATGAGAAAATCTGGAATTATAGATTATGAAAAATTTTCTAAAAAAGTTGCTAAATTAGTTTATCCAAAAAGTATTTCTTTAGAAGTTTTTTCAGATAACCTTAATCAAATGTATACCCAGGCAAAAATAATTTCTTCGTGGAATAAAAATATTTTTGTAAAAATTCCGATTGTTAACACCAAGGGTATTACCACTAACAAAATTATTAAAAAACTTTCTGATGAAGGAGTAAATTTAAATATAACTGCAATTTTTACAATTAAGCAAATAAGAAGTGTTGTGAGGGTGCTGAATAAGAAATCCAACACTATATTATCAATATTTGCAGGAAGAATAGCTGATAGTGGGCGAGATCCTAAAATAATAATCAAAAATTCTGCTAGAATTTGTAAAAAATATAACAATATAAAAATATTATGGGCAAGCACCAGGGAAGCTTATAATATTATTGAAGCAGCTAATTCTGGATGTCATATTATTACTGCTTCCGATGATATCATTAATAAAATTAAAAATTTTAATAAAGATCTAAATATTTTCTCAAAAGAAACAGTTCAAATGTTCTATAACGATGCAAAGTCATCAGGCTATAAAATTAAATATAGTCAATAAATTTAGAAGCTTTTTATATTTGATTAAATATTTTCTGCTAAGAAATTTTGTTATAAAATATAAAATATCTAAAATTTAAAATTATGGTTTTGTAGTAAATGATTATCTAGTTTATGAAGATAAATTAGATTTATTATTTAAAAAAATACGGTTCTGATAAGGGTGGAGGAACAAAAAGCAACTATTATGGATGGTATCCACACAATTATAGTTAATTGTATGACGAATTTTTTTTCCAGTTCAGAAATGAAAAGTTCAATTTTTTAGAAGTTGGAATTGAAAGCATAAACCAACGCATAAAGTCAGCATTACCTTACATTGTAAGTCAGGGCCTTCATTAAGAGCTTTTCAAGAATATTTTCCTAAGGCACAAATTTATGGATGTGACATTGATAAAGATGTGCTGTTTAAAGATAAAAGAATTTTAACTTTTTATTTAGATCAGACGTCAAAAAAAGAGTGTCGAGAATTTTTTTTTAAACTAAATAAAAAATTTACTATTATAATTGACGATGGATTGCACGAATTTAATGCAAATATTGTACTCTTTCAGGAAGCGATTAACTATTTGAATATAGACGGGATATATCGTTGAAGATGTTAATGAATTTAAAATAAATAATTATTATGATTATTTTTCAAGATATAAAAATAAATACTTAATAAATTTTTTAAATATACATAACCCTAAATTTATTGGCAGAAGCAATAATCTTATTATGATTAGGAAAACTAAAATTTAAAATATTAATATGAGGTTCATAAAAAACCTATTAACTAAATACAATATTAAAATTTTTTCTTAATTTTTTTGTATCAAAATTTTGGATTAATGGTTCAATATTCCCTTTAATTTTTTGTATATTTTTTGTTGAAATAGAATATTTTTTACAAAGCATCTTGAGACGCTCACTGTAACTGTATACTTGGCTGCCAACATTGTAAATGCCATAGTTTTCACTATAAATGAGATTTTTTAATAATTTATTAAACTCTTCAATTTTTAAAAAAGATCTTTTTACATTATTAAATACATTTATTTTTTTATTTATTTTTAATAAAAATAAAAAATTATCAACAATTGAAAAATTTTTATTTTCCCCTCTAGAATGAACTATGGGTAATCTTAATATAAAATATTTTTTTATCTTTCTTCTAATCATTTTTTCACATTTTAGTTTTTCTTTAGCTAAATATCCATTAGGAGCAAGATTTGTATGTTCTGGACTTTTCTTGGGATTTTGTGAATAAATTTTATCAGTTGAAAGAAATATAATTTTATTTTCTTTGTTTATATAATTAATAATATTTTTAGTAATTATTGAATTATTTCTTTTGCATAATATTTTTTTTTTTTCAGCATATCCATGATCTGCCATGGCTGCAAAGTGAAAAATTACGGAGGGTTCAATCTTATGAAATATTTTTTTTACTTCTTTTGAGTTGGATAAATCGGCTTTAAAAATATTTTTTCTTAAATTTTTTGGTTTTAAAATTTTTTTTTTTTTATTATTTGGTTTATTTATTATTCCATACACTTTAAATTTTTTATTTTTTTTTAAAAAACAGAATAAGTGATTACCAATAAAACCTCCTGCGCCAGTTATCAAAATTTTAATCATTTTATTTAAATAAATTTCTATTATGATTTATATAAAATATAACTTTCATTAATACTTTAAAAACGCTCATTAATAATTAAATCTATTTTGGTGTTTCATTACAATTATTTATGTAAATTTAAAATTTATTATTTCTTGCTTATTAATTTTTTATAAAGATATTTAAAATAATTTTGTTCTTTTTATAAGGATTGTATTGTATTTATGGAAGTTAATTTTAATAAAAGTAAAAAAATATTATTCTATTAATTTATGAAAAATACTAAAGAAAAAATATTAATAACAGGAGGATGCGGTTATGTTGGAAGCGCGCTAACAAATGAGTTATCAAAAAAAGGATATAATATAACTATATTAGATACCTTGTGGTTTGGAAAAAATTTTACAAAAAAGAAAAATATTAAATTTATCAAGCAAGACATTAGAGATATAAACAAGCTAAATTTAAAAAAGTATAATAGCATTATTCATTTAGCAAATATATCCAACGACCCCTCCGCTGTTATAGATCCAAGTATCTCATGGGAAATAAATGTTTTTGCAAGTTATCAACTTGCAGAAAAAGCAAAACAAAGCGGGGTAAAAAAATTTATTTTTGCAAGTTCTGGCAGTGTTTATGGAATAAAAAAAGAAAAGCAAGTAACTGAAAACTTGTCATTAGTTCCAGTCTCAACGTATAATAAAACTAAAATGATTTATGAAAAAATACTTAATTCATTAAATGATAAAAATTTCAAAGTTTATTGTATAAGGCCAGGAACGATATGTGGATTTTCACCAAGAATGAGGTGGGATTTAAGTGTAAACGCTTTAACATTAAATGCTTTAAAATTTAAAAAAATTAAGGTTTTTGGTGGCAGTCAATTCAGGCCACATATTCATATTAAAGACATGATTAGAGTCTATGAATTTTTTTTAAAAAAAAATTTAAAAAGTGGTATTTATAATGCATCGACTGAATGTTTTACTATATTAAAATTAGCCAAGATAATTCAAAAAAAAATAAAATCAAAAATTATGTTTTATAGGTCTGATGACGTAAGATCTTATAGATTAAACTCTTCAAAATTATTTAAATCTGGTTTTGTTTCTAATTATAAAGTTGATGATGCAATAAATGAGCTGATTGAACAAAATAGAAATAATAAAATAAAGATAGGAATAAATAATTTTAATTTGAAAAAAATGCAGAAACTCATCGATAGCGGTAAAATAAAATGAGTTATATAAAAAAAAATTTTTCTTCAAAAATAATTGATATTTTAGATTTACAGAAATTAATTATTCAAAAAAAAAAAAATAGAAAAAAAATTGTTATGTGTCATGGTACATTTGACCTGGTGCATCCAGGACATATTAGACATTTAGATTTTGCAAAAAGTAAAGGAGATATATTAATTGTATCGGTTACAGGAGATAAATTTGTAACCAAAAAAATTACAGGAACATATGTACCAGAAGACTTGCGAGTCAGGAATCTTGCAGCTCTAGAATTAGTTGATTATACATTTATTGATCAAAATTATGATCCAATAAATTCAATTAAGCGAATAAAACCTGACTTTTTTATCAAAGGTTATGAATATAATCTAAAAAATAAAGATAATGAAAAAACTAAATTAGAAAAAAAAGCAGTAGAGTCTGTGGGTGGTAAGATTATTTTTAGTCCCGGAGATATTGTTTACTCCTCTACAAAAATTCAAAAAGAATCTAAACCTGATATTAAAATAGATAAATTAAAATTGTTTTGTGAAAAAGAAAAAATTTCAAAACAAAAAATTTTAAATATTTTAGAAGAAAAATTTTCTAAAAAAATTCACGTAATTGGGGATATTATTATCGATAAGTATAATTATTGTAATTTAATAGGACAATCTACAAAAACTCCCACTTTTAGTATTAGACCTTTTAATTCAGAGAGATTTATAGGCGGATCTGCAATCGTAGCTAAACATTTTAAATATCTTGGAGCAAATGTTACTTTAACTGCTGTGGTTGGTAATGACGAAAATAAAAAATTTTTAGTGAAGGATTTAAAAAAAAATAAAATATCATTAAATTTTTATACTGATAAAAATTTGCGAACGACTTTGAAGGAAAGATTTTGGTGTGATAATTACAAGCTTTTACAAGTAGACTATGTAGATAATTCATTAGTAGATAGTAGTATTCAAAAAAAAATAAGTAATTTCATAAAAAAAAAATACTTTGATGCAATAATTTTTAGTGATTTTAGACATGGTATGTTTAATAAAGAAATAATAAAAAAATATACAAAACAGCTAAATAAAAAAATAATTAAGGTCGCCGACAGCCAAGTAAGTAGTAGATGGGGAAATATTACAGATTATGAAAATTTTGATATTTTATTCCCTAATGAAAAAGAGGCCAGGTTTTCTCTTGCGGACCAAGATAGCGGTGTTAGAAAAATTGGAGCTAGTATTATTGAAAAATCAAATTGTAGTAATCTTGTGCTTAAGCTTGGAGACAAAGGATCAATGACATTTAGAAATAAAGGTTTTTATCCAAAAGATTTTTTTCCTTTAGATAGTTTTTCTAATAAAGTAGTTGATGCGATAGGTGCTGGAGATGCGTATTTGGCTGCATGCACTTTATTTTTTTGTTATACAAAAGATATCGCTATTAGTAGTATAATTGGAAGTTTTGCAGCAGCCATTGCATGTGAACACCCAGGCAATTTACCAATTACACGTGCTCAAATTATTAATTTTGCAAAAAAATTGAATATATAGTTTTAAATTTTTAACTATAAGATTTGTATTACTGCTTGCTGACCATTTTTTGCAAAACACAGAAATTTGTATTCATCTTCGTTAAAAACTTCTGTTAATGCGCGATATTCGCCGACAGACCAACCTGGAAAATTATATAATTCATCAAATACTATAATGCAATTTTTTTCCAACTTTTTTTTCGTATTTTGAAGAATAGTTTTTGCACTTTCATAAATGTCAGTGTCAATATGCATGAAGTTGATTTTTTTATCATTTCCATTTAAAAATTCTGGAAGTGTTTTTTGTATTAAACCAACTACTGGAACAACATTCTTCTCTAATTTAGGTACTTTTTTATTTAAGTTAAAAAAACCTTTTTCAAGATAATACCCTGACCAATCAGAATCTATGCCTTCAAAAGAGTCAAAGCCATATATAGTTAAGTCAGAGGGAATTTTTCTTGATATAAAATTGATAGATGATCCAGTCCACACTCCAAATTCAAGATAAAGGCAATTTTTAAAATTATGATTTTGAAACGAATTATTTAAAGCATACTCAAGTATTGAGTTTTTGTTAAAGAGAAAAATAGATTTATAAAAATATTTTCGAAAATGATTATAACTGCTTATCATTTCATCTTTTTCAAAAAGGGTCCAGGCATCTATTTTTTGTAGAGGAGCATAAGGTATGCACTCATTATTTTCAAACCCAGGTATTAGCGGCCTTGTATTGGGTGAACAATGAAACTTTATAACTGTTAAAGAGTATTTAATAAATTTAAAAAATTTTAGTAATAAAGTTTTAATTAACATTAAATATAATTTTGTTACATGAAGTTATTTTAAATTTAATAACTAAATTATGCATTATTGTAACTTTATGTAAACATAAATAAAAATTCTAACAATTATAGATATTTTTTTAGATTTTTTTTTATTTCATTGAAACTACACTCAATTATTCGATATTTAAGATTTTTATCTGAAACTTTTTTTACATGCAAATCAGTCAGGTCTGTTTTTTTTCCTTTCAAAATGATTTTTTTAAAAATATTAGTTATATTCTTTTCATAATTCATTGGATATTTATTAATTATATGAACAAGTGTATCTATAAAAATTATTTTTTTTTTCAAATACATAGAGATGATAAAAGACCCCCCTTGATTCCCTATGCAGAGTTTGCTATTATAGTGGATATAAAGTTGATCGATAATTGATTGTGTTTTTGTCAAATCTTCAAAAAAAATAACATCCTTACAAATTATTTTTTTTAGTTTTCTTATAGATAAATCGTATTTATTGCCTAAAAAAATAATATTGATTTTTTTATTTTTTAAAAATTTAACAATTTTTGTTATTTTTTCTAAATTGGATGTAGATCTTGGACTGGAATGATCTAAATTATTAACATTAGTAGTATAATGTTTAATATGCATTAAGACATAGCTTTTTTTTTTTATTTTTTTAATTTCACTAGAAATTTTATCTTTATTTTTTTTTAATAAATTAAAAATTATTTTTTTGGTTGCAAGTGATGATTTTATTTTATTACTATCAACTATATAATTTTTTGTAATACTTTTATTAAAAAAGTCATTTTTATTTAATAAATGGTTAATTGAATAAAATGGTACAAAGCTTGGAACTGAAAAAAATAATTTTAAATTTTGTCCAGGAAAAAAAAATTTAACAATTTTATTTTCTAATGAAGATTTTGTTAATATTTTTTTACCAGAATTTAATATTTTGTAATAATTTTCAACACAATTACTAAAAGTATCTCCAAAGGCAATCCTGTTAAAAATAATGTAATTATCTTTATGTTTTTTTTTTAATAAATAAATATTAAAAATTATTAATGTTTTAAAAAGAATATAAATTATTTTTTTTATAAAAAACAAATCAATTAATATAAATTTACTTAAAATCATTTATTTAAAAATTAGTTTTTAATTTTTATGCTTAATATAATCCTACTGTTTTAACACCAATTATACATACCTCAGTATTAATTTTATTTCTTTTTTATTTATTTAAATTTAAGATCATCTTTATTTATTCAAATTTAAGATCATTTTTTTTATCGTTATTTAATTTTTACAATACTTTTGTAATATACTACAGATGTAATCATTATAATTAAAATTACTAATAACAAAATTATTTTTTACAATTTTTTTAATAAATATATAAAAATAATAATTGATCTATAAAAAAACGCCGGTAGTTTTTTTTAAAAAAGCTAGAAATTATCTTGTAGGCAATTCTTATTCATTAAAAAAATTATAAGCTGTCAACAATTTTCTGCGCAAAATTTATTTCGTTGTCAAGATTTGGTGATTTTAATAATAGCGGTTCATCTGAAAAGGTTTTTAAAAATTTAGGTTCTTCTATCAAATCCATAATTTCGGAATAGTTATTGGTAGAATAATTTAACAAATTTATAAAAGCCTTTTCATTAAAATCAAAATTAACATTTTTATCAACCCAAGTGATAGGCAAACATTTGCTTATAAAAGCCTCAGGTATTTTTTCAGTATAATATCCTGGGTATAAGCTATTTTCTGGACATAAATTAAATGCGTAATTTTCTAAAATCTTTCTTTTTGTTATTGGATTTGAACAATGATCTTTAATATTTTCATTAAAAAATGGCCCATAGCCGTCGACCTGGAATTTTTTTTTGAATAAAGAGTAAATACTCTTTCGTGGTTCATTTAAATGACTAGAAATTAAACACATTTTTTTTGGTTTCATCATAAAATTTTCTCCTTGAGGATTTATTAGATCCTTTATTTTGTAATAACTATCGAACCTTTTAATATATGGATTGTCATTTCTTAAGACATCAAGATGAGACCAATCTACAAGATCTTTCCACAATGGGAATCTAAGATGATTTCTATTACCAATCCCAAAGCAAGAAGTAATTGAAAAATCATATCCTATATTTGGAAAACCAAAATTTTCCCATGATAAATAAATCTTTAATGGTTTAATTTTACGATTTAATAAGTAATAATCAATATTTGGAAAAAGTTTGTCTGATAAGTTTATTTTTTTTATTTTATTTATAAATTTTCTTTTAACGTAATTTAAGAGTGATTGATTTTCGTAAGGTCCAAATAATAAAATATCGCATTTTTGTATAGAAGTGAATTCAATATCTTTTTTACTTAGGCGTTTTATTAGATTTACTATAATAGTTGAATTGAGATCTATTGTTGCATTCCATAAGGAAGCTATCTTAATTTTATTCATTATTTAAGTTGATCGAGTATTTACATCTGGGTCTTATGTAAAAACAAATATTAAAATAATTCATTGTGGATAAATAAAAATAGTTTAATTTATATTTAATTTGAATTAACTACTAATCTTATTTCTATTTGAATGAGAAAACTAGAAAATAAAAATACAACTAAAGTTTTTGTATTATCAATAAAAAATTCAATCAGAGAAGAAAAAATTAAAAAGAGGTTAAAGTTTCTGGGAGTTAAATGTAAGTTTTTCTATGCTATAGATGGTCGAGTCTCAAGTAATTATCAAATCTTAAAAAAAATATATAATAGAGAAAAATGTATTAAATGGTCAGGTAATGATCTTACCTATCCACAGATTTCTAATGCTGAAGCTCATTTAAGAATGTACAAATACATTATAAAGCAAAATATCTCAAAGGCAATAATTATGGAGGATGATTGTGTTCCATCCAAGCTATTAATTGAGTGGTCTAATATACAAACTGATTTTTCCAAAAAAAAATATGATGTTATTCAATTGTTTCATTCTTTTGGATTAGTTTATAAAGAGCCTGAAGCATTATCTGACAAATTCAAATTGTATAAAGCTTGTTTTAATATCCCTTATGCTACTTGTTATCAGATAACAATCTCAGCTTGCAAATATATTGTTAAAAAAAATAAAAAAATATTTTCTGTTTCTGATTGGCCAGTCACTTTTTCAAAAAGTGGTCTAAAACAGTATGTGCTTTTACCGCGCATTGCTTTTTTATCAAATGATCATGAGAAAACTTCTTATCAAGAAAAAAAATGGAAAAATCAAAATATTTTAAAAAATTTAAAAAAATTTATTCCGTTTTATAACTTTCTTACTGCCGCTTACTTTATATTTCATATTCCGTTCATATTTGGAATTAACAGAAATTACTCTTACTTTAAAAATAATTTTCTAATAAGAAAAATTTTTTATTTAAAAAATTTATTTTCTAGAAAGTATATAGATATAGGTAATATTTGAAATACAATTTAAGATTGCGCAGTTTAATAAATTTAATATAATTTTTTTATTTAAAAATCATTAGTTATAAATGGCCAATTTAAATCAAAAACAAGTTAAACAAAAAACTTACTGCTTTGATCTGGACGGTGTTATTTGCAAGACCAAGAAAAATTTCTACAGAAGCTCTAAACCAATCAAAAAAGCTATTGTAAAAATTAATCAATTACATTTAAGTGGTCATAAAGTGATAATTTTTACTGCAAGATTTATGGGTAGAAGCAAAGAAAATGTACTTTTAGCTAAAAAAAGAGGTTTTAATTTTACTTATAAACAATTAAAAAGGTGGAATGTTAAGTTTGATAAATTAATTTTTGGCAAGCCTTCTTTTGATTATATAATTGATGATAAATCAATTAATTTTAAAAAAAATTGGCATAAATATTTAAAGTAAATTTAAATTATGAGTATTAGACTTAATTTACCAATCAATAGAGATGAAGTAAGTTTATATAAGTTAATAATAATATTTTGGAAAGAAAAATTATTAATTTTATGTTGTGTTTTTTTATTCTCAATTCTTGGCTTGGCTTATACAGTTTTTCGTCCAGTAGAATTAAGTACAAAGGTTGTTTTAAACGATCCCTCAGTTATAATATTTGAAAAATACAACAAATACTTTAATAATTTATTGAGTGCAAACAATATTAACTTTAACTACAACCTTAACACCAACACCATCACTAACACTAACACTAACACTAACACTCTTTTTGCAAGAGATATATTTTTAGACATTTTTAGAAAAAATTTTTTAAGTACAGATAATCTTAATGAATTTATTAATTCCTTAAAAGAACATGATATAAATTTAAAAAACTATCTCAAAAAAAATGATTTGATTTCTTCTAATTTTTTTTTTGGAAACAAATTCGGAAAAGTAAATATAGATAAACGCACAAGTTATTCTGGAGATCAAGTTTTTTTTTTAATTTATCCAGAGGAGATTGATGGTACTAAAATTTTAAATGATTATGTTTTTTATATAAAAAAAAAATCTGAAATAGATTTTTACAAAATTATACAATTAGCCATTAGCTCTAAAATTGATATAAAAAAAGAAGCCTTGGAAATTGCAAAAAAAATAAATCTACAATATTTAAAAGATTTAAAATCATCAGATACATATTTTTCAAATAATGAATTGATTAATAATATCAATTATTTAAACATCCAGCATGTAACTTTAGAACAAGAAATAGTTAACTTGGAAAAAGATTTAATAAGTATAAAAGGAGTTTATTTAGATTATGTTCCTATTTCACAAAAATCAACTCCCGCAATAAAAGATAGTAAATTTCCTAATTATTTTATTGTTATATCTTCAATTTTAGTAGGTTTTTTTATCTCGATAGCAGTTATATTGTTTAGACTGAATATCTAAAATTTATTTTATATTGTATGTTACCTAAAATGCGTATCTAAAAATTATATATATTTCTTGTTATATTTTTTAATTTAAAGTTGTTTTATTTTTTATTTTTTAATAAAAATCAATTTTTTTGAGCTAGACAAAATGAATAAATTTATTGCTTTAATACTTTTTATTTTGTGTATTCCTTTAATTTTAATTTTGAGTTTACTAGTTTTTTTTTTTTTTGATAAAAAAATTTTATTTATACAAGAAAGAGTCTCATTGAATAAAAAATTTAGATGCTTAAAATTTAGTTCTTTAAAAGATAATAAATATAGCGAATGCAATAAGCCCTCACATTTAGAGACCCATAGAATGAATTATTTAGGACTAATTATGAGAAGATATTTTCTAGATGAAATTTTGCAACTAATAAATATAATTAAAGGTGAAATTAATTTTTTTGGACCTCGTCCATTGCCAGTATATGAGGACAGACAATATCAAAAAAAAATTATTTTTTGGAATAAAAGAAATCAGATTAAGGCGGGTTTGACTGGTTTAGCGCAATCTAATGGATTTTCTGGAAGTATGAAAAATAAACATCAATTAAAAAAAAGACATGCATATGATTTGTTGTATATAAAAATTATAAAAAAAAAAAATATTTTTTTTAAATTTAAAATAAATTTTTATATTTTAAATAACACCTTTTTAATTTTTTTCCGTTAACATTTAATAATTTCTGCATAATTATGTCTAAACGAATTCCTGTAAATTTTTTAGAAAGTAAATATATTTATAATTTTATATCTTTACTTTGCGCAACCTTAATTCCACTTTTAGTAACAGGTCCTTTCTTACCAGATTTTTTAGTAAGTGCATTATCTTTATGGTTTCTTTATTATACAATTAAAAACAAAGTTTATTATATTTATAAAAATAAATATTTTTATTTTTTTTTAGCTTTTTGTAGTGTCTGTGTTTTATCATCATTGCTTTCCGATAATATTTTATTCAGTTTAAAAAGTTCTTTATTTTATTTCAGAATAGGAATTTTTGCTTTATTAATTTCTTACTTAATCGATCAAAATAAAAATATTCTTAATTATTTTTATTATTTCTTGATAATAACTTTTTCAATTTTAATAATTGATGGGTATTTACAATATTTTTCTGGAAAAAATATACTTGGTAATAGATACATTATAGTAGATGCTATCCACTCACCTAGAATCTCATCCTTTTTTGGAGATGAAACAATTTTGGACTCTTATTTATCTAGGTTATTCCCATTACTTTTTGCATTATTTGTTATAAGAAAAAAAAATTTAATAGAAGTATGCTTTATTTCTTTTTTATTTATATTTGTTGATGTTTTAATCTATCTAGGAGGTAGCAGGACTAGTTTCTTTTTTCTAAATTTATCTACTATTTTTATAATTATTTTTATTGCACAATACAAAATGTTACGCTTAATAACTTTTTCTGTTTCTTTTTTAATAGTTATTTTACTTACAATTAATGACAATCGATTATTACAGCGTTTTATAAAAATGCCTCTACAAAGTATGGGGTTAGACAATCAAGAAAGTAAAAAATATATTTTTACACCCATGCACGACAGTCACATTAAAACTGCTTTAAATATGTTTATTGAAAATCCAATTTTAGGAGTAGGTCCAAGGATGTTTAGAATTAAGTGCACCGATGTAAATTATGCGGGGGGTGAAACTCCATGCAACACCCATCCTCACAATTTTTACATCCAATTAGCTGCAGAAACCGGTTTTATTGGTTTGTCTTTTATTTTAGGATTTTTTTTTTATTTTCTATATTTAGTTATCAAACATACCAAACTTTTATTATGTAATAATAAAATTTTTTTGAGTGATTATCAAATATGTTTATTATCAGGAGTATTAATTACAATATGGCCTTTTTCACCTAATGGAAATTTTTTTAATAATCATTTAATGCTTTTTTACATTTTAACAATCGCTTTTTTAAAAAAATTTAAAAAAAATTTGTGAAAATTAATTTATTTAAATCAAAGTCTTTTTTTTATTTATTTATTGTACTAAGTTTATTTCCCTGGGTTCAATTTACCTTTAAAAATACTTTAGGCATACAACCTTACATTGCTATTTATTCATTATTATTAATTTTTCTTAATATAAAATATGTTACTTTTAATAAGTATATATTTTTTTTTTTATTTTTCGCTTTTGTTCATTTTATATTGTCGGGGTTAAACTTTGAATCAGTAAGAAGTTTTTTAACCTATTTAAGTTTTTGCCTAGTTTATATTGCTACTTCAAATTTCATCAAGCATTCAAAGGAAATTAATTTAAGTTTTATTTTAAATTCTGCACTTTTGATTTATATTTTTGTTGGATTGGTTCAAATTTATTATAATCCAGACCTTTTTATAAATTTAATAAATAAACCATCCGGATATGGACAAATTGCTGGGCGTGGTGTTGAAAGTTTAGCAGCTGAGCCTACTTTTTTAGGGTTTCATTGTTTATTTATATTAATTTTTTATTTTTGTTATTCAATAAGAAACAAACAGTATAACTTTAATATTTTTAAATTATTTTTAAAAAAAAATAAAATATTTATTATTTTAACTTTTTTTTTATTACTTTATATCTCACGCTCACCTTCAGCTATTTTCTTATTTTTAATTTTAATATTTTCTTATTTATTTTTATCATCAAAGTTTATCTTTTTCTTAACTTTAATATTTTTTTTTGTCGGTTTAGAAATCTTTGAAACTAGCGATTTAAGAGTTTTAAATTTTTTACAAAAATTAAGTAATCCTGAAATGATATTTTTGGAGTTCAGTGTATGGGAAAGATTATTAAATATTTTTATAAGTTTTTATTTTGGAATTTTGAAACCCTTTGGTAATGGTTACGGAGAACTCCAAAGTTTTTTTGATGAATTTTGGTATCTTCAACCTGAAAATTATAAAATAAGTGCTGTTCGATTTTCAAGTTTTCTAGGAACAATAGCGTTTGAATTAGGTATTTTTACACTTTTATATTTCTTATTTTTTTTTATTTATAATCCTATTCGAAAAAATTTTAGTGGAAAAAAAAAAACTCTCCTATTAATTTTTTTAATAACGATATTAATACAATCTATACCCGTTTCCTATCCTTTAGTCGCTGTCACTTTGGCAATTATAAATTCTTATAGTTATAATTCTTTTCCTGGAAGTAATAAGTAAGTAAAAACTAATTGAATAAAAAGATTATGCTTATTATATATAAGTTAAAATTATTTTTTGCATTCTATATTTATTAAATTGATAACCCAACTAACAATAATCAGATTTTACAAAATTATAAATATAATTTTTTATTTTAATTTTAAATTTTATTTAATTTTTTTTAAATATTTAATTTTG
>Ga0114968_10001571_pt1 | contig 17494 bp, 17 predicted proteins | sample M_130807_EF_Meta_FD_87020 | JGI IMG/M metagenome (GOLD analysis project Ga0114968, IMG submission 87020) | Freshwater microbial communities from Lake Montjoie, Canada to study carbon cycling - M_130807_EF_MetaG | ecosystem: Environmental > Aquatic > Freshwater > Lake | place: Lake Montjoie...
GCATGCCTGACCCAACCAAGAAGCCGATGACGATATTGGCTTTTGATTATGGCACCCGTCGGGTTGGCGTAGCAGTGGGTAATACGGAAACAAGAGCGAGTCAGGCATTAAAGACGATTGCTGCGGCTAATGCAGATGGGCTATTTCGAGAAATAGAAAGTCTTTTAAAAGAGTGGCTGCCAGATCAGCTTATCGTAGGGCTTCCCACTCACCCCGATGGTGCTGAGCATGAGATGACTCAAAAAGCCCGTCGTTTTAGTAATCAGCTTCAAGGGCGCTTCAATTTGCCCGTGGCGTGGGTGGATGAGCGTTATACATCCGTGGTTTTAGAGGGTGATCCAGAGATGCACGACAATCTAGATGCGCATTCTGCGGCGCTCATCTTGGAGCAATACTTTGCAGAATATAAATAAGCGCCGGAATTAAAAAATGAATGCTGAATCTTTATACCAAAAATTACTAGACAATCTGCGAAGTAGGTTGCAATGTGGCCCCTTTGAGCTTGCTGGACTAGCTATGGGTGGCGCATGGATTACCGAGCGTTTAGCGCAAGATTTAAATTTGCCCCACTTTGGCGTGATTAATGTGGCCTTTCATCGGGATGATTACGCAGAAAAAGGAATGACCGCCCTGAGAACAGCAGACACGATGCCTACTCAACTACCTTTTGATGTAAATGGGGCAAACATCATTTTGATTGATGATGTCTTGTTCACGGGTAGAACCGTGAGAGCAGCTCTGAATGAATTATTTGATTTTGGTAGACCGGCGCAAGTTGAATTAATGGTCTTGGCTGATCGAGGTAAACGTGAATTACCAATCGCCGCAAATTTTGTGGGGGATGTGATTCAGGTTCCGGATCAACAAATTTTAGTGCTAGAAAAAGATACGGCTTGCAAGTTCAGCTTTGCGCTTGAGGAGCGTGAATAATGAACGCGGTGAATCAATTTAATTCAGCTGGTGAGTTAACCCATCTTCTGACCTTAGAAGGTTTGCCCAAAGAGCAAATTCTGCATATTCTAGATACTGCTAAGCAGTTTGTTAGCGTTACCGATCCTTCTAGAGAGGTTCGAAAGGTCCCCTTACTGCGCGGTAAGAGTGTCTTCAATCTTTTCTTTGAAAACTCCACACGTACACGAACTACTTTTGAGATTGCTGCAAAACGCTTATCTGCCGATGTCATTAATTTAGATATTTCTACTTCTTCAACCACAAAAGGCGAAAGTCTTCTAGATACGATTGATAACTTGGTGGCAATGCAAGCAGATATTTTTGTGGTGCGGCATAGTGTTTCTAAAGCACCAATTGAAATTGCGAATCACGTGCCATCCCATGTGCATGTGGTGAATGCAGGAGATGGTAGCAACCAACATCCCACGCAAGGCCTTCTGGATATGTATACCATGCGCCACTTTAAGCAGAATTTCAAAGGCTTAAAAGTCGCAATTGTTGGTGACATTGTTCATAGTCGTGTAGCCAAATCCAATATTCATGCGCTGACCACATTGGGCTGTGAGGAGATTCGCGCTATTGGTCCAGAAAGCTTACTACCAAGCAGTCTAGATATGTTGGGTGTCAAGATTTATCACAGCATGGAAGAGGGACTGAAGGATGTCGATGTAGTGATGACATTACGGATTCAGAAGGAGCGCATGGAAGCTGGGCAAGTACCTGAGGGAGACGCCTTCTTTAAGCAATATGGTTTAACACCTGCGCGCTTGGCCTTAGCTAAATCGGATGCGATTGTGATGCACCCGGGGCCAATGAATCGTGGAGTTGAAATTGATTCAGCTGTTGCTGATGGACCTCAGTCCGTTATTTTGAACCAAGTAACCTTTGGCATTGCTGTTCGTATGGCCGTGATGTCAATCCTTGCTGGTAACTAATAGTTTGATTGCAAATAAGAAAAATTGGCTATTGCTATCCCATGCATTCAATATGGATGGGCGTGCTGCGAGTTTGACGATTACCGATAAGATTCCCTATTTCTTGGATGCAGGCGTTCAGCCTATCGTCTTCAGTGCCATCACCGGATTAAAGGACCAGCGTTTCCATCACGAGCAGTTTTTGGCTTGGGGTCCTGCAGCTTTTCGTTTTGATTTCCGTCACTGGATTGCCAACAAGTATGGCCGCGGCTTTATTTATAAGTTACTCACGCGCACCGTATCGATTTTGTTAGCACCCTTAATTGCCATTGAAAAACTACTCCTGGGCTACTCAAGTCAATGGTCTTGGGCAATTCCAGCATTTATTCGTGGTTATATTTTGATCCGTCGCGGCAAGGTTGATGTCATCTACTCCATCGGTAGCGCATGGTCAGCTCATTTGGCTGGCGTATGGTTAAAGAAAGCCACTGGCCTACCACTGATATCTGAAGTGCATGATCCCCTGGTGATTCGCAAAGATCCTAATGATCAAGGTTTTGAGGAGCCAAAAAATCGGGATGCTCGCTTTCGTCACTATCTAGAGGCTCAGTTATGTAAGTATTCTGATTATGTATGGTGGTTTACTCAGGGCGCCTTGCATTACGCTAAAGTTCGCAATCCTAATTTAAATACTCCTGGTAATGCCCTTGGATTTGTGGTGATGCCTGGCGCCAATCCTCCTGGGACGATCGATAAAGCAGATGCTCACCAATATAGTGAGTACTTAAATCTCTGTCATTTTGGTTCTTTAGCTAATGACCGCTCACTTTCTATTATTTTGAAGGCAGCAAATAGCCTGTTTGCTAAATACCCAGAGGCCAGGAAGTATCTCCGTATTCATGCCTATGGCGCACCATTAGACTCCTTATCTCAAGATGCGATTAAGCAATATGGCTACTCAGATATTTTGTTAGCTCATGGAAGGCTGGAGCGTGATTCCGTAACCGGAATGTCTGGTCGTGAACAGGTTGCGCAAAAGATGCAGCAGGCTGATGTATTGATTCTCTTGCATGGAATTGATGAGTGGTGTGCGGAGTACATCCCGTCAAAATTCTATGACTACTTATGGTCTGGTCGTCCAATTTGGGGTATTACCCACCGTAATCCACAACTTGATCAAATGCTTTTAGAGCGTAAGTCTTATTTGAGCGCTGACGGTGATGAACCTGGTATTGCTATGGCACTAGAGCGAGTTTGGTTGGATTGGCAGCAAAAGCAATTAATTAAGCCAGTCTGGGACCCAATTGGCGTGGACCAAGCGGTTAGCAGTATCCTGTCACATATTGCTTCATTGAAGGCCGCATCTTGAAAGACCTTGTTCTTTACTGCAAATCTTATCGCAAAGATTTCTTGCGTTTAAGGTGCTTGCTCAAATCTATCTCGCAGCATAATCTCGATCAAATTCCTTTTTATATTTCAACTCCATTCATTGATCGGGATTTATTGATTGAGCTCGTTGGCACTCAAGGTTATGAATGGGTTTCTGATGAGTCGATTATTGACGCCAATGCACTAGCGCCTAATGGTATTGAAAAAACAAAATCTGGCGGACTAGCCCAACAAGTGATTAAGTCTGAATTTTGGCGCTTAGGTTTGAGTACTAATTATGTTTGCCTTGATTCAGACTGTATTTTTATAACAGACTTTCATAGCTCAGATTTCTTAGCTGCCGATGGCAATCCCTACACAGTGATTTACCAAAATAAAGAATATTTTCAGCTGGCAGTCGATCGCAGCTATAGTAAAGCCCCCACGCACCTAAAAGCAGAAGGTAATCGGGTAAAAGCCTTATTTGGGCGTCAAGGGCCAAACTACTATTGCCCTTGCCCTCCATTCATCTGGTCTGCTGCGGTATGGAAATCACTAGACGAGCAATACCTTAAGCCAAGAGGACAGACTTTCTGGGATATATGTACTCCTGAGCATCCTGAAACGCTGATTTATTTGGAGGCTTTGTTGAGTTTTAAGGCCATCCCTTTATATCCAATTGAGCAACTCTTCCGGATTTATTACTACGACTGGCACTATTATCTTTTGCGAAGAATAGGTGAAACCCCTGACAAGTTGAAAGATAACTATTTGGGTTTGATTTATCAATCCAGTTGGGACTTGGGCTTGGACTATGGACGAAGCCAGAAGTCGATCCTTTCAAGAGCCTTAAAAAGAGTCAAGCGATTTGCTCGTTATCTACAAAGCTTTATCTAATGAAAAATACACCGCTAGTTAGCGTGCTGATGCCCGCCTATAACTCGGAACTATATATTGCAGAAGCTATTCAAAGTATTCTGAATCAGACGTATCAGAATATTGAGTTGATTATTTTTGATGATGGCTCCTCTGACAAAACAAGGCAGGTAATCGAAGGCTTTGCAGATCCACGAATTATTAAAATACTCTCCGATCAGAATTGCGGAGTAGTCCGAGCTCGTAATGAGATGATTGAAAGGGCTAGTGGTAAGTACATTGCTTTAATGGATGCAGATGACATTGCAAATTCAACACGCCTTGAGAAGCAAATAGACTTTCTGGAGGCTGGCGAGTGCGATCTTTGCGGTAGCGCTCAATGGGTGCTTGACGAAGGAAGCGGTAAAATTAAAAAATCAAAAGATAAATTTTCAGACGCAGATCTTCGGGCTCTTTTATCTGTATATTGCAGTTTATGTAATTCTGCGATGACAGGTAGGGCAGAGATCTTTAAACGCTTTAAATATGACACCTCAATTCTGACCTCTGAAGACTATTACTTATGGGTCCAAATGGCAGCTGCGGGATTTCGTTTCTTAAATCTTTCCGAGCGTTTAATTACTTATCGGCGCTACCCTGCACAAACGAGCTCTGTTCATTTAGAAAAATTCAAGCTAACCACTATTGAAGTGCAAAAAAAATACTTAGAATTATTGGGTATATCTGAAAACTACTATCCTTGTCATCTTCCCTTTAAGCAGAGGTTAATTGACGGCCTTGGTTTGTTACGTGAACTTAATCGCAGATTTCCTGGAATATCACTGAAAGCTAATGCTGAGATCTATGCAAGGTTTCAGTATCGAAGAAATGGTATTCTTACTCCCTTAACTCGGCTAGAGAGAATGGTAATTAGTGCTTATTTTTTTGCATTCTCGCGCTTCAGTTCGTAAGTCACAGATAGCCATGTTTGATAAGACTTAAATTCTTAGAAAAATATCTACTAACTATATATTTTTGATGTGAAGTCAGTATCATTTATTGAATATGTTAAATAGCAATACCCACGATTCATATCGAGCCGACATAGATGGTTTACGTGCTGTAGCCATCATGTTAGTAGTGTTGTTTCACGCCTTTCCAAAACAACTTGGTGGGGGTTTTATTGGTGTAGATGTATTTTTTGTCATTTCAGGATTTTTAATTACCAGTATCTTGCTAGACAATTTAAATCAACATCAATTTAGCTTAATTGATTTTTATTGCCGCAGAATTCGACGCATTTTCCCTGCCTTAATAATTGTATTGATAGCATCATTTGCTTTTGGTTGGTTCAATCTCCTTGCAGATGAGTACAAGCAGCTAGGTAAGCATATATTGGGCGGCGCATCTTTTGTTTCTAACTTCATTCTTTGGAGTGAAAGTGGATATTTTGATGCTTCATCAATATCAAAACCTTTATTACATCTTTGGTCCTTAGCGATAGAAGAACAGTTTTACCTTGTATGGCCAATTTTGATTTATTTAAGCTGGAGATTGAGGTTTAACTTAACTCTGCTCACTTTCGTAATGCTTAGCGGTTCATTTTTATTAAATATCTATTCTTTACATTTTTCTGGAAATTCAAGCTCGCTTTTTTATCTACCTCAAAATCGATTTTGGGAGTTAATGATGGGGGGCTTTCTTGCTTGCGTTTCTTCTCGGCCACATAACATGAAGCTGTTCATAGGAAAAATAGAATCAATATTCAAGAAGCAGGATAACTTCATCAATAGAGCGCAAGATGCTCAATCGCTAGTTGGAATTATCCTCATTGCTCTGGGTGTAATATTTGTATCGGGATACTCAATGTTTCCAGGATATTGGGCTTTGTTACCGACAATCGGCACCTTTTTAATTATTTTGGCTGGACCCAAGGCTTGGTTTAACCGGCATTTTTTAGCACATCCTATAATAGTTTGGATTGGATTAATTAGCTTTCCTTTGTATCTTTGGCACTGGCCAATCTTTGCTTTTTTACATATTGTTAATTATGACGAAGTAACCATTGCTATAAAATTCACTGCAATCGCGGTATCTTTTATATTGGCTAGTGGGACTTATTATTTTATTGAACCATTTTTTCGCAAAGGTAAAATAAGTCAATTTAAGATTGCCTTTCTGGTATCCATTCTTTTAGTGATCGGTTTTATTGGATACAATACATACGAGAGAGATGGGCTTACATTTAGATTGAATCAAATTCAATTTCGCCTCCCATTAACTCTTCAAAAATTGGGCGGCAAGTATGTTAAGCCGGCAGAGCTGAATCAAGCCAATAGCAAAAATCAAGATAAAAAGCCCAAGATTTTTCTATGGGGCGACTCTTATGCAGAGCATTTGCTACCTGGTTATCGGCAGGTCTTTGGGGAAAATTACAATGTACTAAATATTAGTAGTAGAGGGTGTCCGCCAATTGTTAATATGGATATTCCTTGGCGTAAGGAATGTGCGCAAGTTAATGCAGAGCAAATTGAGCGCATTCAACGTGAGCAGCCAAATCGAGTAATTCTTGCTGCAAACTGGACTGATTATGATTGGGAAAAAATACAAGGAACTATTGATGCCCTGAAAAAAATTGGCTATCAGAAAATTGAAATAGTAGGCCCTGCTCCACAGTGGCGCGAAAGCCTATATAAACAGTTATATCTTAACTTCTTGGTAGCTAAGGATGAAAATATACCTTTTAGAATGAGCTTTGGATTGAACCAAAATTTCCTTAAAATTGAACCTCAGCTTAAAGGTATTGCAAAATTAAATGGACTTACTTATCAATCCATAACTAACATTCTGTGTAATGATTTAGGATGCATTACGCGATTTGGGGAAACGCCAGAGTCGCTTGCTAGTTTCGATGGAGGACATTTCACTTCAATGACCTCAGTATATGTAGTGACGAGATTCTATAAATCTAAATAACGGTATGATCTGAGGAGAAACTATGAGGATTGGTTTTTTTGCGGGGGCATTTTAATTTGGGGGCGTGCATGTTGAAATTTTTGATTACGCACTAATCAACTAATTGATCCCTGGAAATGAGTCTTTTATGATGAAAAACCAAGATCTGATGGAATGCTTCACAAATTTCGATATACTTTTCAAGTGATTCCATATCCAAAGTTTTCAGATTTCAATTTACTGGTTGAGCGTGCAAAAATTGACGCAATATATTTACTCAAATCTGGTAATAAAGACGGGAAAATTGTTGATTCTTGTCCAAGCCTTATTCATACAGTATTCCTCAAAAGATTTCTGAAAAACATGGATTGTCTTATGCTTAGATCTCTCAATGGTAGAGTAAAAAGATTCCCTATCAAAAATAATTCTATATTTGCTTACGCTTATTCTCGTCATAAAAATCATCTTAATATTTAGGGGTATAAAGCATTAGTTTATTGAGATGCTAAAGATTTAAAAAGAATGCTGGTTGAATTTGATCTCAAATGGACCGCCAATCAGTACTGGAATTGCTGCTTTGAAAAAATTCTCTAGACTTCATCATGAAACAATCTAAAAAAGTCTTTTTAACTCCTGTTGAAAATAAAAAAAGTTCTTTGGCAGTTTTGATTTGAAAGACACTATTTATTTGGGCTCTCAAAGGCTTATGAATAAATTATTACGCTAAAGAGCGTAGGCCAGGTAATTTTTAGGATTATGAAATTTTTAAATCGAGACAGATTTTATTGGTAATGACATCAACGTAAGTCGTAGTGTCAAATTTTTTAATTTCAGAGCCAAGTAAGAAGTCTTTAATATTGCATTGATAATTTTCGTATTCATCTGCATTGATCTTCACTAGATGACGATGAACGTCCTCTGTGCTTTGAAATTTCCTTCTATCAATAAAGCATGAGCTTGGTATGTGATCTTTGACGGTGTGTGATCCCCAGTACACTGGAACACAGCCATTCAGAAAGCAATCAAATATTTTTTCGCTAATGTAATCCGGTAGGTTGGCCACATTCTCATAGCAATAGGCAAACTTTGCTTTTTGATACACGCTCCCTTTATCTTCAATTTCACCAGCATAGCTGGGGAAGGGTTTATAGCCAAAAATTTGGGTCGCAATACGCTTTAAGCGCCGCGTAAATTTTTCATAGGAGGTAAATGCTGGCTCAGGCTTGCTCCAACCTAACCCATATAATGAAAAATACTCAGGAGCGTTTTTTTCATACCAGCGAATTACATTGATACGCTCTTTGTATAAATCATCGTCAATCAGCTGTGGAAACGCCTTATTGGCATTGATAAGGCATGCGAATATAGGACGATCTTTGAAAGAGGGCGTTTGTTTTGCTTGAATCTGGTTGGGTATAAACAAATGACTGGTATTTGGAAGATGCAGTAAGTCTTTATTCCAAGTAAAGACCCCATCAAAAGTACTTAGATATTGCTCACTCCGATTGAGAGGGCAAATATAGGGGTTTTCGGTCGCTATCAGGTATTTTGGACTGGGAATATGGTCTATTTCTTGCCCATCATGCAAAATACTAAAAGCAATCTCTCGACCTTGATTGACATCGGGATTGTTTAACTCAATACCGTGTTTTAGAAACTCCGATCTTAGTAATCGGTTGGTAAAAGTTGGGTTGTAGGTATGATGTCTATCAATTTCCTCAAAAGAGGCATTTTTCACCCGATCTTGTTGATAGTAATTGGCAAATAACATTATTTATATGGCTCTATTTAAATCTCAGAAGTTAGCGCGAAAATCGATTACAGAATCCAAAATACTACTGGCTGGTCCGGTTAGAAATGTAGCGCACACGATTCAGAATGAGGTTGAAACCCTAGTAGCAAGTCTTGGCAATTTTAAAGAGATCTATTGCTTTGTAGTTGAGAGCGATTCTAGTGATGATACCCTGAAAAAATTAGGAGAACTACAGGGAGTAATTAAAAATTTTTCTTATGTGAGTGCTGGTAATTTAAGCGAGAAGTACCGCCGGCGCACTGACAGAATTGCCCTCTGTAGAAACCTCATTATTGATGAGATTGCAAAAAATTCGCTATTTGCAGATATTGATTACATTGCCATGGCTGATTTAGATGGTATGAATGGCTTAGTCACCCCAGCAAAGATTGCGCAATGCTGGGAAGTTGATGAGCCATGGGATGTCATTACTGCCAATCAGTTGGGCGAATATTACGATATCTGGGGATTGAGCCATCCATATTGGAATCCGATGGATTGTTGGGAGCAAAAGCGCCAACTTGAAAATATTCTCGGTAATGATATGGCGGAAAATATTGCGGTGGCCTCCAAGCAATCTCCTATAGATCCAAGAGCAGATCTAATAGAAGTGGATTCAGCTTTTGGCGGCTTGGGTATTTACACGCGCGAGGCTTTTCTGGCAGGTAGATATGCTGGGACTGATGATTTAGCTGGCGGCATAGATGTTGCGGATCACACGCCGTATCACAGAGAGTTGCGCCAAAAAGGCTTTCGTATTTTTATCAACCCTGCCTTAATTAATTGTGATAAGACCAAGGCCATTAGAGAGGTTATCGAGAGCGCGCCTATGCCCAAGGCTAGCGGCATATTAAAATTGGTCAAGAAATTAGGAATTTTCTTGTTTGGCAAGAAGCGATTTAATAAGTATCTGCAAATCATGCAGACTCCTTAAGTGCATATTCTATAGATCAATGACATGATATTAGTAACAGGCGGTGCTGGATTTATTGGCGGTAACTTTGTATTGGATTGGCTAGCCGATTCAAGCGAGGGTATTGTTAATTTAGATAAGTTAACGTATGCAGGCAATTTGGCTACCTTAGCCTCTTTAAAAAATGATCCACGTCATATTTTTGTGCATGGCGATATTGGTGATGAAGCACTTGTTACTAAATTATTAATAGAGCATCAACCCCGCGCCATCATAAATTTTGCCGCTGAAAGTCATGTAGACCGGTCGATTCATGGGCCGGCCGAGTTTGTTCAAACCAATATTGTGGGTACATTTATTTTATTAGAGTGTGCTCGTGAATATTGGAATAGCCTTGAGGGCAGCACTAAAGAAAAATTTCGCTTTCATCATGTCTCAACTGATGAAGTTTATGGTTCTCTATCTGCAAGCGATCCCGCATTCACTGAGACTAATCCCTACGAGCCTAATAGCCCATATTCCGCCTCTAAGGCAGCCTCTGACCATCTGGTGCGGGCTTGGTTTCATACCTATCACTTTCCAGTGGTGACAACCAATTGCTCTAATAACTATGGCCCTTATCACTTTCCTGAGAAATTAATTCCTCTGGTGATTCTCAATGCCCTCAATGGTAAGCCTTTGTCTATTTATGGCGATGGTCAGCAGATTCGCGATTGGCTGTATGTAGGCGATCACTGCTCTGCAATTCGTGAAGTCTTGGCCAAAGGAAAATTAGGTGAGACCTATAACATCGGTGGCTGGAATGAAAAAGCTAATATTGAAGTTGTGAAAACGATTTGCCGCATTCTCGATGAATTAAAGCCTCGCTCAGATGGAAAGCCATATGCTGAGCAAATTACTTTTGTTAAGGATCGCCCGGGTCATGATCGCCGTTATGCGATCGATGCAAGCAAAGTAGAGCGTGAACTCGGTTGGCGTCCTGAAGAAACATTTGATACTGGTATTCGTAAGACGGTGCAATGGTATCTAAATAATCTGGTTTGGATTGAGGGCGTAGTCAGCGGCTCTTATCGCGACTGGTTACAAAAGCAGTATAACTAGATTCAATTAAAGAGCGTATGGATATCCTCGTATTTGGCAAGGATGGTCAACTGGGAAAGGCGTTTCAAAATCTTTTTCAGAAAGCACCACTAACCTCAGAAGACAGCGTTCAATACATTGGTCGCGATCAATGCGACTTAAGCAATACCGCAGCTTTAAGTGATCTCCTAAATTCGTCTAAGCCAGATCTCATTATTAATGCTGCCGCCTATACAGCTGTGGATAAAGCGGAGACTGAGTATGAGTTGGCATTTACAATAAACTCCAAAGCGCCTGAGATGATGGCGCAATATGCCACAAAACATGGCAGTACTCTCCTGCATTACTCAACAGACTATGTGTTTGATGGCAGCAAAGTTGGCCCCTATGTTGAGAGTGATCATCGCAAACCAATCAATATGTATGGCAAGAGTAAGGCTGCAGGTGAAGAGGCCATTGAAAAAGTCTTTGCTAATTCCTCCTCTGGTCATTACGCTATCTTTCGTACAAGTTGGGTATATGGCGATGGCGCTAACTTTATTCGGACCATTTTGCGTCTAGCCAAAGAGCGTGAGGAGTTGAAAGTCATTTCTGACCAGTATGGCGTGCCAACGAATACTGACTGGTTGGCCCAAGTTAGCTTGGATTTGGTTCTAGACTCGTATCATAGTCTTAGAAAATTCACCTCCGGCATTTATCATGCGGTTCCCTCTGGTAGAACCAGCTGGTATGAGCTAGCCGTACTAGCCACCCAAGCAGCACTGGATGCCAATATTGCTTTAAAGGTAAAACTGAATGACATTCAGTCGATCGCTGCCGCGCAATACCCTGTACTAGCTCCTAGGCCAGATAATTCATGTTTAGATAACTCCAAATTGCGATTAGCTCTGGAGGAGAGTGGTGATATGTCAAAATTGCAGCATTGGAACGGGGATTGGATAAACCAAGTTCAGTTTTATGTTGCTGGGCTTGCAAGGGACGGACTTATTTAAGGGTTAAATGTATGGCAGTAAATCGGAAGGGCATTATTTTGGCTGGCGGATCGGGTACACGTTTGTATCCGGTTACCCAAGCAGTTTCAAAGCAGCTGATGCCAGTCTACGACAAGCCCATGGTCTATTACCCATTGAGCACTTTGATGCTTGCTGGCATTCGCGATATCTTGCTCATTTCCACACCGCATGACATTTCACGATTCTCGGAGTTACTTGGTGATGGCGCACAGTGGGGTCTTAATATTGAATACTGTGTACAGCCTTCTCCAGATGGTTTGGCGCAAGCCTTTACTTTAGGCAAAAATTTTGTTGGGAACAACCCAAGCGCTTTAGTGCTCGGCGACAATATTTTTTATGGACATGAGCTAGTAGATCAGCTCAATAGTGCAAATGATAGAAACGCTGGCGCAACCATATTTGCTTATCATGTGAATGATCCAGAGCGCTATGGTGTCGTAGAGTTTGACAAAAATTACACAGCACTTTCGATTGAAGAAAAGCCTAAACAGCCCAGAAGTAATTACGCAGTGACCGGCCTTTATTTTTATGATAATCAAGTATGTGATATCGCAGCCTCTATTAAGCCGAGTACTCGTGGCGAACTCGAAATCACTGATATCAATCGGACCTACTTAGATAAAAATGAACTCAGTGTAGAAATTATGGGTCGCGGTTTTGCTTGGCTTGATACCGGCACGCATGATTCTTTATTGGATGCTGCTGGATTTATTGCTACATTACAAAAGCGCCAAGGTTTGATGGTGGCTTGTCCTGAAGAGATTGCCTATCGTCAGGGCTGGATTAGCGCTGAAGTAGTCCAAAAAGTTGCTGCTCAATTGAGCAAGAATAGCTATGGTCAGTACTTGAATAAAATTTTGAAGGAGCTTAATAGCCCTACGCAACCAATTTTCTTGTCTGCAAAGAAGATAAGTAAATGACTGCAACCACTAAGCTGCAGGTAACACCCACGGCAATTCATGATATGTTGGTCATTGAGCCTAAAGTATTTGGAGATGAGCGCGGCTGGTTTACAGAATCTTTTAATGCGGGGGATTTTTCAGCTGCCACAGGCTTAGATATAGAGTTTGTTCAAGACAATCATTCGTTTTCCCGGCAATGGACTTTGCGAGGCCTGCACTATCAGTTAGAAAACATACAGGGCAAGTTAGTGAGAGTAGTCGCGGGAAGTGTTTTTGATGTAGTGGTCGATATTCGTCAAGATTCGCCAACGTATGGCAAGTGGATGGGTATTGAGTTGAGCGCTGAAAATCATAAGCAATTGTGGATTCCACCAAAATTGGCTCATGGCTTCTTGGTGCTTTCAGAAACGGCTGAATTTTTATACAAAACATCAGATTACTATCACCTGCAAAGTGAAGTCTGCCTTGCTTGGAATGATCCAGCTGTAGGTATCGAGTGGCCTTTGCCAGTTGGTATTGCGCCTAATTTGAATGCCAAAGATTTAGTTGGCCTCTCCTGGGAAAAAGCGCCAAAGTTTTAATGACTATTCAGAGCTCATCCCCCAAAATATTGCTGGTAAAGCTATCCTCACTTGGGGATGTGTTGCACAATTTACCGCTGGTTTGGGATTTGCGTGCTCGCTTACCCAATGCGCAAATTGATTGGGTGGTTGAGGAGGGCTATGTTCATCTGCTGGAGCCTTTATTTACTACTTCAGGCTTCAATGGCATTGATCACATTATTCCTTGTGGATTGCGTCGCTGGAAGAAGAGCCTGTTCAAGCTTGCAAGCTGGAGAGAATTTTTTCATTTTAAGAAGAGCCTTCAAGATTCTTCATACGACATCGTGATTGAAACGCAGGGCTTGTTGAAATCTGCCTTAGTGTGTTTTATAGCAAGGAAAAATCCTAATACCGTTATTGCAGGCTTAGCAAATGCTACCCAGTACTCTGGCTATGAGCCACTCGCTAGATTATTTTATAACCAGTGTGTTCAGGTTCCCATTGATTGCCACGCGGTTGATCGTTCCCGTTGGGTGATGTGCTCTGCATTGAATTGGCCACTAATTGAACCCTCTACGACCCCTCAGTTCTATCCCCAAAACTTCTTGGAGAGTCTGCCTGAAAAGACTCTTCCAGGATTACAAAAGCCATATGTGCTTTGTTTTCATTCAACTGCTAGAGAGGCGAAGCGTTGGTCTAATGAGAACTGGGTCACTTTAGGAGAAGAGCTTGCTCAGCGCGGATATCAGCTAGTTTTCCCCTGGGGTAGTCCATCTGAGAAATTAATTAGCACTCGCTTAGCTAGTCAAATTCCTGGGGCAATAGTTCCTCCTGCATTTTCAATTGAAGGGGCATTCTCAGTGATTGTAGGTGCTGCACTTACTGTGGGTGTTGATACTGGCCTGACTCATCTAGCTGCAGTCTTAGGTAAGCCTACGGTAGAAATTTATTGTGATTCACCTCGGTGGAAGACCGAGGGCTTTTGGTCAGAGCATATTCGCAATCTTGGGGACATGCAAGCGCCGCCGAATGCAGTAGAGGTGATTAAAGCCTCTTTGGATCTATTAGCGTAGTAGGCTATTAATCGAAATCAGATCTTCATCAGTTAATGCTGCTGCGTTTGCTTTTAGCTTAATCGCGTTGAGGATGGTGCTATAACGCGCTTGCTGCAGTTGTGATCTGGTAGTGATCAGAGTATCTAGTGCAATCAAAACGTCAATATTGATTAAGGTACCAACTTGAAAGCCTAGCTTGCTAGATTCAAGCGCTGAGCTAGATGAGCGCTCTGCTGCTTCAAATGCTTTGACGCTTGCTAAGCCACCATAAAACCCAGTGAAGGCTGAACGTGTGCTTTGAGCGGCAGTACGTCGCGCGTTATCAAAGTTTGCCTTAGCTTGATCAACCAATGCAGCATTTTGACGAATCACTGAACTATTAAATCCCCCTGATACTAGTGGAATAGTCATTTGCAAAGCTATCGTATTGTTGTAGACATTTGTATTGGATGGCGAATAGCTACTTGGAGTTCCGTTCGAAGTATTGTAGCCACTCGTGCCCACAAAGTTTACCGAGGGGTAATTTAGTGCCTGTGATGCGCGATAAGTGCTTTCAGCTAAGCTTACAGTCAACTGTCCCGCGATGACGCTAAAGTTAGCAGCTTCCGCTTGATTAATCCAATCATCAAGAGTTTGCCCAGGAGGTAGTTGCGGATTAATAGACTCAGCAATCGGAATACCTTTAGCATCTTTAGGCTTGGCGCGAGGATCCTTGAGGACGCCATCAATTTTGGCTTCTTTCACCAGAGGCTTTAAGGGGCCTACTGGGCGCCCCACTAATTGTTCTAAGACTCCGCGCTTCACGATGAGGTCTGCTTGCGCAGCAATTTCTTGTGAGTTAGCAAGATCCAGGCCAGCCTGCGCTGTATTGACATCAACAATAGTGGCAAGTCCAGCATCAAACTTTGCTTGGGCAATATCAAGTTGCTGCTTGATCAAACCTTTTTTATTGCGATATAGCTCGACATTGTCTTGGCTAGTGAGTGCATCAAAGTAAGCTTGAGAAACCCGAATGATTAAATCTTGCTGCGCCAAATAAAAGCGCATATCCGCAATTTTGGTATTAAGATCGCCTTGCTTAAAGGCCTCAAGGGCGCTAACGTTAAATACTGGTTGCGTTAAGGTGACGGTATAGCTCTTTTGATCAAATACGCGCGAGTTCCCCGGTGAACTCGATACCGTCGTGCTATTAGCTCCATGTTGGTAATAACGAGTGCTGGTAGGGGTTGCATTAGCCTGAGGCAGCAACAGAGAAAGGCCTTGCCAATAAAGCTCTTTGCTAGCCTGATAGTTAAACCGTGCTGCATTTAATATTGGGTCACTGAAAGCAGCCTCTTGATAAAGCTGAATTAAATCGACTAACTGTCCTTTTACTTCGCTAGCTTTACTGCCTGTCACATTTGAGGGTGCCGAGGCGCTTGGAAGGGCTGCCTTTGTTGGGGGCATTACAAACTGGGGTGGTTGCTCGAGTCCAATGAGCGTAGATGCACTCATTGGAGTTGGTAGCGCAGGCCTTGCAGCCCCATTCGGGCTTTGGGCAAAAATACTGGTAGGCCAAGAAATGAAGACGAGCGCCTGGCTCAGGATTAAACCAATTGTGGTTATCTGAGAGCGTTTAAAGCGGGCTTTGATCATCTAATTCGGAAACAGTTCAATATGCCATGCAGTTTAAGGCTAATTTATCAAGATTGCCTGTTTAGGGGCTATTTTGCCAAATACTCGAGGGTTTGTAGGGTTGCCTATAAAATTTGCTGATGGATCTATTTTTATTACTTAAGGCAGTCATTCTGGGGGTGGTGGAGGGCCTAACAGAATTTTTGCCAGTCTCTAGTACTGGTCATCTGATTTTGGTTGGTGATTTATTGAATTTCAATGACGAGCGGGGCAAGGCCTTTGAAGTCATTATTCAGTTTGGCGCGATTTTGGCTGTCTGCTGGGAGTTTCGGGACAAGCTTTTAAGAGTTACCTTATCTTTTGCTAGTAGCCCAAATTCTCGTCGCTTTGTCCTCAATCTTCTGATTGCCTCAATCCCAGCTATGGGCTTAGCATTCTTATTCGGAAAATATATTAAGGCAGTTCTTTTTGCGCCCATTCCGGTAGCTAGCGCCTTCATTGTTGGCGCCCTCATTATTTTTTGGGCAGAGCGTCGTCAAGAAAGAACGAGCTTGGCAAAGAGTCATATTCATTCGGTAGATGATCTTTCGCCATTAGACGCATTCAAGGTTGGATTAGCGCAGTGTGCTGCTTTAATCCCTGGCACTTCGCGTTCAGGGGCAACCATTATTGGTGGAATGTTATTTGGTTTGCCACGCACGGTAGCCACCGAATTCTCTTTTTTCTTGGCTATCCCCGTGATCGGTGGTGCAACGGCTTATGAGTTATTAAAACTTTGGAAAAATCCCGTTGCGATCTCTGGCGAATTTAGTCTTGCCATTGCCATTGGTTTTATAGCAGCTTTCATTTCTGCATTTATATGCGTGCGCTGGTTAATTCATTATGTGGCGCACCACAATTTCATTCCATTTGCGTGGTACCGCATTGCTTTCGGACTTTTAGTCTTAATTACTGCCTATAGTGGTTTGATTGCTTGGTCACACTAATTAATGGATTCAAGAAAATAATAAAAGAAAGTTAGTCACTTATATGGATGTATCAATTGATGCGATTACCAATAATATTCAGCTGGCATTGGCACCTGTTTTTTTATTAACTGCGGTAGCCACTCTGATTAATGCAATCTCAACTCGCCTTGCTCGGTCTGTTGATCGTATGCGCGCCATTCAAGAAGCAATTCATCGAGGCGATGTCAAGGATAAAGAAACTATCCAGTACATGCATAAAGAAGCCAACGAAGCTAAGACGCGCGGTCGCTTATGTACAGCAGCTATTTTCTTTAACGTTCTCAGTGGAGTTTTCATCTCCCTAACTGTATTGGAACTTTTTTTCTTTCAGGCTGGTGCAGCCCGGTCTTTGCAGGCAACATATGTTATTTGGACCTTTGTATTGGGTCTGATATCCTTTATGACATCTTTATCAATTGTGCTCGCCGAAGTAGTTTATGCATACCGCTCGGCCGGCTGGAATTCTCCTAAACATTATTAATTTCAATATCCACTATCCGCTTACAAAAGATTAACTATGAAAAAAATCCTCA
>Ga0114968_10001572_pt1 | contig 17491 bp, 15 predicted proteins | sample M_130807_EF_Meta_FD_87020 | JGI IMG/M metagenome (GOLD analysis project Ga0114968, IMG submission 87020) | Freshwater microbial communities from Lake Montjoie, Canada to study carbon cycling - M_130807_EF_MetaG | ecosystem: Environmental > Aquatic > Freshwater > Lake | place: Lake Montjoie...
ATTTCTATAAAAGAATTGTTATTGATTTCTATAAAAGAATTGTTATGATTTCTATAAAAGAATTGTTATTGATTTCTATAAAAGAATTGTTATGATTTCTATAAAAGAATTGTTATTGATTTCTATAAAAGAATTGTTATGATTTCTATAAATAATTTATTATGATTTCTATAAATAATTCATTGTATTAAAAATAAACAATAAAAATATAAAAATGAAAATACTAAATATAATATTATAATTAGGTTAGCCTCCAAATGTTCCAAGAGCGATTGAAGAGAGTACTTGATGATTGCGACACATACACGTTAAGAGAATTTAAAAACGCAGTGTATCCATTGGTCAGGGAAATGAAAGGAATGATAGACGAAGAGAAATACAGCGATTTCATCATTGAATACGATTGTGTGAAGAACGAAGTTATATATGGGGACAACGACGAAGACAGTGAAAGAGTGAAACAGGATTGTATAGAATCATTGCGTGCAATCATGTCAAATCTCTAGGAGAGGAGAATGAAAAATAACAAAGACCTTTTTTGTTATTCTTTAATATAAAAGACGAATTGTAATATTACCTATTTTTTTAGTGTTAGGTGTTCCAGTAATATAAATTTTTTTATTATTAAATTTAAAATATTTTTTATTATTATCGTCAAGTCTAATTTTTCTAGTTATATTACCACCACCATTTATATTAGGTATTACAAATTCTTCATCTCTAAATATTATTCCATTTTTACTATCTAATAAACGTTTTCTGACATGATCTAATATAATAAAATAATTTTCTTTATCAGTATATAACATATTATAAAGATCAACATTATTTAAATAAATATATTCGCCAGTTCTTTCATTATTAAACCAAAATATCGATGTTATAGGATCATTCCTAAGTTCCTTGCGTCGCGAATATGCATATTTATAATATTCCACTAACTGCCTATAATCATCGGATAACTCAGACTTCTCTACTTTTTTAAAAGTATCATATGTTGTATAATAAATAATATTAGTTCTCTCATATTCGGGATTATCTATTATTTTATATATTCGTCTTTTATTTGTAAAAATATGTTCTAATATTTTTTCTAAATGTGCATCACTATCAATATGAATATTATGTAATTGAAGATAAATTTCCTTTGATGAAATATAAGATAAATTAAATGGAATAGAAGATAAATTAGGACGCACCCGCCCTTCTTCTCTTTTTATTATACTTCCAGTAGTTTTATATTTAGCCAAATCCTTTTCATTAATAAAAATTAACTTATTCATTATTAATAATATTTTATATTATTATTAAAAAGGATGATAAAAGATATTTCAAATTATAATAATATAAATGATTATTTACCGATATTGAATGCAGTATTATTTACAGATTTATTCGTTATAATATTATTAAATAGTAATATAATAAAATCAGAAGTATTAAGAAAATGGTATTCGGATTTTAATTTATTAGCAATAATCGCAGATGTATTAATAATAGTATTAGTATTAATAATAACAAGAGCGATCTATTATAAAATATTCACAAAATTTTCAATAATCAATTTTATTATTTTAGCAGTAATAATACAAATAATTCATGATATATTATTTTATATATTATTCACAATAATACCAAGAGGAAATAATAAAATAATAGATATATTTAAAGATTATGCAATAGAAATTTCATTTTATGCAATAATAGCGGACAGTTGTATGATAATAATGTCATGTTTATTGGCATATTATTTTGTAAATATATCTATAAATACAAATATCATAATATTAATAGTATTAATATATTCGATTCCATATTTAATAAATAATTATTGAAAAGAAATATAAGAGGAATTATTTATATTAAAATAAATGAGTGAAAAATTCGATATAGTTATCTGTCTGGGACCCAATGACGTAAATATAATAAATTTAATGATCGATTATACAAAAAAGAATATAATAGGATATAGAAATATTTATATAATATCCTATGATAAAAATATAAAAATAGATGATTGTATAATAATAGACGAAACAATATTTCCATTTAATAAACAATATATAGATCAATATATATCAAATGGAGAATATAAAAATAGAAATGGTTGGTATTTACAACAACTATTAAAACTATATGCATGTTTTATAATTGATGGTATATTAGAGAATGTATTAATAATCGATAGTGATACGATATTTTTTAAAGAGACAAGTTTTTTTGAAGACGATATTCCATTATATAGTTATGGAACCGAATATCATCTAGATTATTTTAGACATATGCAAAAATTACATCCATCATTAATGAAACAAGATATAAATAAATCAGGAATAGCACATCATATGTTATTACAAAAGAAGATATTAATCAATTTATTTAAATTAATAGAAGATTATCATAATAAACCATTTTATCAAGTATTTATAGAAAATGTAAATCCAAATATTAATTCGAGTGCATCAGAATATGAAATATATTTTAATTATATATTATTTTACAATAGAAATGAATTTAAATTGAGAAAATTAGATTTCGATAATAGACCTCGAAAGATTTCATATATCAATAATAATCATAATTATGATTATTTATCATTTCATCATTATTTATAAAATAATATAAATTGATTTTCAATAGGATCAATTGAACGAAAATGTTCTAATGATTTGGAATGAATATGTAAATTAATAATTTTAATCAAATCATTATTAATTTCTATATAAGGACACCATAAATCATTTATTTTTTTCCAATAAAATTTATAATTATTATATTTAATAACACAAGTTTCATTTATGAAACCAATAGTATCATTAATATCATTTCTTTTATCAACACCACCTAGATATTGACCTATCGCAGCACCATCGAAAATACTTTTAAATATTTTAAAATTCTTATTGAAATAATTTTCATTATCATTATCATTTATAGAAATAATAGGAAAAGGTTCTATAAATGGTGAATTAAAATATTTTCCCAAATTGTTCATATCATTATCATTCATATCATAATTATCCATTATATTTTTAAAAATATTATGATTAGGTATATATATAATACCGGGAATAACTCTATTAGATGCATCGAATGTCAAATAAATTTTATTATTATCAAATTTATCTTTTAATACATCTAAATTTTCATAAATCATAACATCATTTTCTAAATGAATAATATCGGTTATATTATTTTGTCTCATATATTCATAAATATAACAAAATCGCAATGAACAATTATACCAAAAGCCATTTCTAATAGATTTATCTAAAGATAAATTATTTTTAAAATGTCGTATATATTCAGTATTATAATCTGCAATATCAACAATTTCAATATTTAAATCATTATTAACGACATATTTTTTTTCAGTTAATAATACAATATCATTATTACCATGTAATTTACATTGTTTAATATTATCTATAACATATTCTTGAAAAATACCAATAGATACAAATATTATTTTCATTATATTTTAAATATTATTATTATTTTATATGAAATATTTCATTTCTAATCATTGAATAGTCAAGAATTGTATTATCATAATCATAATAATCCAATTTCATATATTTTAAATCATTCCAATCTTTTAATATTATCATGGGTAATTTATATTTTTGTTCTACTTTTCTTATAAAAAGATTATCAATTACAATTGGTATTACTTTTAAATAGAAACATTCCCATAATCGATGTGTATCAATACCATTACCTTCTGGACAAATTGCAAATTTAAAAGATGATAAATATTTAAAATAATCAATTGGTTTTTTTTCTTCGGATATTTCCAAAAAATCTTTCAATTTTAAATAACATTCCGTTCTTTTTTTAATATTCGTATTTATAGCAAAATAAAAATAGATATGATTGGTCTTATTAACTATTGAAATATAATTTAAATTTCCATGTTTCCATTGTGAATTTGCTAAACCTAATGGAATAATATCTATTTTTGAATGATTAAATAATAAATTCTGCGTATACCATTTAATTACTTTTATATGATTAGCAATAGAATTATATAAATCATTATCAATTATATTTTTATCAGAATTATGTGATATTAAAATAAATGGATTTTTTAAATAACATATTTTTTCTTTAAATAGTTCTAAATCTGCAGTACATGTATATATATATTTAGGATTATCGATTTCTTTATTTAAATTAAAAATATTTAAAGACTTTGGATGATTTAATGTAATCGATGGATTATAATTTAATGAATGAGATGTTGCGATAAATAAATCGGCATCATTTTGTATTTTTTCACCAGTAAGATAGTTCATTGATATTTTTTTATATTACTTGTTTATATATAAAAATTATATAAAGTTATTATCAATAGATAGATGATTTATTTAATTATCACAACATGTATCAATAATAAAATAGGTATTAATACGGAAATAAGTAAAAATAGAAGAAATATTAGATATATTGAATGTATAAATCAATTATTACTATTAATACAAAATGATAATAATATAAAACCGATTATTGTTGAAAATTGTGGATTAAGATCTACTTATTTAAATAATTTTAATTGTGATATTATTTATACAAATAATAATTCATATGAATTTATTCATAAGGGTTTTAATGAACTATTAGATATTAAAGAAGTGATTAATACATATAATATACAAGATGATGATATAATTATTAAAATAACCGGTAGATATAAATTATTAAATATAGATTTTATTAATTTAGTTAAAAATTATAAAAAAGATGCTTATGTTAAATTTTTTAATGTTTGTGAAAAAAAATATGTGTATAATGATTCCGTCTTAGGGTTATTTGCAATTAAATCTAAATATATTAAAAATTTTAATTATCGTGGAGACAAAAGTCCTGAAGTGGAATTTGCTGAATATGTTAGAATAAATATAGATAGTAATAATTTAATAGAAATAAAGGATTTAAATTTAGAATATTGTTTATATAATGATGAAACAAATTTACTTATAGTTTAATTTTTATATATTAAATATTAAAATATGAAGATTATATTTTATCAATGGGGACATATTGGAGATGGATTTTTTACTAAAAGTTTTATAAAACAATTTTGTGAATTAAATGACGATCATGATATTTCATTAATGTTAAAATATAATAGTTTTTTATTTACTGATATTCTTAATTTAAAAATTATAATGCCATGTAATGATAATAAATATACCAATAATGATTTCAATGGTAAAAATTATGATCCATTTAATAATATAATAGTAGATAATGATGAATATTTAATAAATAATAATATTGTCGAAGAACCTTTTCCTGATATTTTTTATAGATTATATAATGATGTTTTATATATTAAAACATGGTTTGGTATTATTAGTAATTATGATATAACAGATTATATGGATTGTGATATTGGAAAATTTAATATATATTTCAATAATATTATTAATGATATTAATAATAAATATGATTTTAATTTAAAATTAATTAATAATATTGATTTATTGCCAACTATTCCGAAAACAGATATTTATGAATTTTTAAATTTTAAAAATAATAAAAAAATTATATTTTATTATAATTTTTATGGTAATGCACATCAAAAATTTAATATTGACCATGATGATAATATTATTAAATTATCAAATAAATATCCCGATTATTTTATTTGTTGTGCATTAAAACCAAATGTATCTAATTATAATATTATTTCTATAGAAAATTTTAATTATATTAAAGATCCTTCGTGTAAAAATATTACTAATGCATATTATTGTGCTATAAATTCTGATATTGTTTATTCTTTCGATACCGGTGCATGTTTTTATTATTTAAATAATGATTTTAATGATACATTTCAAGGTATTTGGTATCATGTTCAATCCGTTGATGATAATAGATATTATATACGTATTAATGATAGACTAAAAAATGATAGAGTAATATCTGTACTTAATAAAAATATACATACTTAAGATTGTATATATTAATTTAAAGAATAATTATAGTAAAATTAGATATTATGAAATATCTAATTACTGGAATTACTGGATTTCTGGGTCCTCATCTGGCAAAATTATTAATTGAAAATGATGATGAAGTTTATGGACTTGTTCGCATTAATATGGGTAGAGAAAATGATATAAGGGATATATTAACAGATAAAATTTTCTCTAAAATTAAATTTGTATATGCGGATTTATGTAATTATAGAATGTTGCGTAAGATATTTGAAGACATTAATTTTGACGGAGTTTTTCATTTAGCTGCACAAACACATCCACCAACAAGTTTTACTGATACAATTGGAACATGGGAATGGAATGTTATGGGTAGTATTAATTTAATTACGTGTATTAAAGATTTACAACCATCACTTAAATTTATTTTTTGTTCATCTGTTGAAGTTTATGGAAATACAGGAATTGATGGACAAAAATTAAAAGAAACCGATAAATTATTACCTGCTAATCCATATGGTGCAAGTAAAGCTGCAATTGATTTATATTTACAAGAAAGAATTAATAATAAACAAATGAATATTGTAATTGTTAGACCATTCTGTTTTACGGGACCCAGAAGAGGATATAATTTTTCAATTAGTTCAGATGCATATCAAATTGCAAAGATTATTAAAAATAAACAAGAAAAAATTCTCAAAATTGGCAATTTAGATACTGTAAGAGCAGTAACTGATGTTAGGGATGTAGCAAATGCTTTTTTTCTTATTATGAAAAGTGATAAAACAAATGGACAAATTATTAATGTTTGTGGCGGAGAACCTTTAAAAATGAGATATTATACTGAAAAATTAATCGAATTATCAGGAATTAATGATATTAAAATGGAAATTGATAATAAATTATGGAGACCCATTGATATATATTATCAAGATGGTGATAATCAATTATGTAAAGATTTAGTTGATTGGATACCAAAATATAATATCGATGAAACATTAAAAGATTTATTAGATTATTGGATTAAAAAAATAAATTAAATAATTTCTTGTAAAATAGTATTATAAATAGTTTCGATCATTTTCATATGATTACCTTGAAAATATTTATTACCTATTTCTTGTTTTTTTATAAATAATTGATTAAAATTATTTAATAAGATCGTTTCAATATCATCATAATCATTGCAAATCATATAAAATAATAATACACTACCTTTTGGATAAGTTGATAATAGTTTATCTGATGTTTGTTTTGTTTTACCAATTTTATAAATATCAGCAAATTCTCTTTCTTTAATTAAATAAATATAATTATTGAATGTTTTTTCTGTCATTAAAGTATTTATATATGAAAATATTCATTTTTTATATAAATAACAAAACTATGATAAGTCTATTGTATTATTTTTAAATGATGTGATTTAGATGATAATATTTTATGACAGAAATGACATTCTAATGAATTCGATACACCTTTGCAAATGATTAAATGTTTCTGTAGATGATAATATTTTATTACATTCTATTTCTGCTTTGTTATTTTCATTACCTGTAAAATATTCTATTTTAATATCTTTATTATGGTTAAAATTATTTTTTCGTTCATATCACAGTCTATACACTTGATTTGAATAATTTCACAAATTCTCTTTCTTATATTCTAGTTTGATGTCTTTTTAAATTATGATATTTATTAGTTTCATAACGAACATTTTAATTCATTTTTAAAAAAAGGGTAAAAAGTGTATTGTAAAAAATACAAGTAAAAATGTTTAAAATTTTTTATAAATTTCGTTGCTCGCGTGAGTAAATGAGTATTTTGTGCTTAAAAACTCATATAAAAAATGAATAAATATATATCATTTATGTATATGGAAAATAATTTATTTTTTTGTGAGTTTTGCAATTATTCAACAAAACGAAATTATAACTTAAAACGACACCATAATGCTGTGCATAATCGAAATATTCCAAAAATTAAAATTGAAGAAAAAGATATGCAAAATGAAGAAAAAGATATGCAAAAAGAAGAAAAAGATATTCAAATTGAAGAAAAAGATATGCAAATTGAAGAAAAAGATATGCAAATTGAAGAAAATGTTAAACAATCATTTTATTGTAGTAAATGTGCTAAACAATATAAAACAAAGAAATATTTAATCAATCATGAAGAAAAATGTAATGGATTACATATATTAACTTGTCCAAAATGTATGAAAACATTCAGTACACATGGAAATAAATCAGCACATATAAAAAAAAATAATTGTAAAGCTAGAAGTATTATTCATGCAGTAAATCCAGATGTTAAACATAGTTTATATATAAATGGTAATAATAACAATAATAATACAACAACAACTATTATAAATAATTATGGTTCAGAAAGAACGGATTATATAACTTTCGACGATATGATGAGAATACTTTTACATAGTGGAAATAATATAATTCCAAAATACATAGAATTTAAACATTTCAATAAAAATTTCCCTGAAAATCATAATATTAAATATGAAAGAAATAATGGTTGTCTAATTCGAAAAGATGGCGAATGGAAATTAACAAATATTGATTATTTATCCAATAATTTAATTGATAAAAATACAAGTGAAATACGAAAATATTATAATAACCAGAAAAAGGACATTGAAGCAAAAATAAAAAATATAGAACTAATAGATTTTATAAACAAACGATTTAATTATTTGGATTTAAGTTTCAATAAAGATATTTATAATAGTATTAAATTTGAAATTAAAAATATTATAAAAACTACTATGTTAATTTAATATTTATAACCTTTTGTAATTATAGAATTATAATATGGATAATCGTACATTAATTTACGATAAATTAAATAACGAACCTTTAATTCCTAAAAAAACATATCCATTAAATAAAACGAATGTTGAAAAATATATAGCCGAATTTGACGATGAGTTTAAACCCATTATCCAAAAAATTTTTGATAAAACAACACATATTTCATATAAAAAGTTTAAATTTTTATTAAATTCTAATTTTAAAGAGTTTATTAATTATTGTAATGTTAATAAAATTAAAAATGTATATCTGTTTTTTGATATTACTGATTTACATTTATTACATAAATCTAATTTTTGGATAGCTCAACATTTTATCCAGTATATAACGAAATATAAAATAGATTTAAATATTATTATTATTTATGATAATACTAAATTTTCAGTTATTAAAAATGATGATATTATTCTTATATTAGATGATTGTACATATGATGGTGAACTAATAAGATATTATATGAATAAAAATTTTTCTCGTATTAAAACAAAATTGAATATATATATATTAATATCATTTATTAGTGAAAATGCAAAGGATTTAATTAAATCAGTTTCTTCCATACATAAATTTATCTTTTTGAAAAATAATTTTATTATTTATCCACTTGAACACTATTTAAATGATGAAGAAAAACGAATTATATCAAGATCAGGATATCCAATTCTTTTACGTTTTGAAATTAATAATTATCCAATTTATTTTGACCATAATTTAGCTGAATATGAAGCTACATTTAAAGCTATATATAGTGGATATATACCTTGGACAAAAAAAATTATACCAGTTATGACAAATTGTGAACATATTCAACATTTTGATTTTTACCACGAGGATGATAGTGATGATTATGAAGATTATAATCTTGATGATTACGATAACAACAAATGTCCACCAAAACCATATAAAATTAATAAAAATGCTGATGAATTATTTAGAAATTATTCGATTGGTTCTAATGATTATCGCGAATTAAAAAAGAATTCGTTATCATTAGGTAGAAAAAAAATAAAAAAACCTTTTAGAAGTGTTAAATCGAATTTATTTAATCCTGATAAACTACAAAAATTTATTTTATTAAAGAAACCATTGTTAATACCTATTCGATCATATCCAATAATTAAATTAAAATTAAAGGAATATATCGATTTATATCCTCCTCAATATATAAGTGATGATGAAGAACAAATTATATTAAAACTCCTCGATAAAATATATTATTTCTCATATGATACATTTAAAAAAACATTATTTAAATGTTTCGATAATGTTATTAAATATTATTATGAAAATAAATTAAGAAAATTAACAATTATAATAAATAATGAAAAGGTATATTCATCATCTTATTGGGTTACACGACATTTTATACAATATTTAATAGAAAACGTAATCGATGATATAAATATAGATTTCGTCAATGATTTTAATATTAAAAAAACAAAAGAAACATATATATATTTCGATGATTGTATTTATGATGATTTTAATATTAAATCTATAAATACAAACAACACAATTTTAATTGTATGTCCTTATATAAGTTATGAAATGTATCTTAATTTTACTTCAATTAGTAATTGTAAAATATTTCATATTGTGAAATTATTAAAAATCAAATCATTTTTAACTGATATAGAACAAAATAAATTAAGATTATCGCCAATTTTTAATCAAATATTAGATCTTATACTCGTATATTTCGACCATTCTATAAATATATTTAATACATTTTATAAATCTTTTATTGTATCTTTAATTGATACAAATAATATACCATGTCCTTATAATGAACTTGATGTAAAACAACATAATAATTTTAAAATATATGTTCCTACAAATAACAGAGTAATTGTTAAAAAATCAAAATATTTAACATTTAACGATTGTATGAAAATGGGATCAACAGACCCTACAGATGAATGTATTGATATATATAAAAATGAAAATTTGGATATTATTATGGAAGAATTAAAAATAAATAATATTCATTCATTTAACTTAATAATAGAAACTTTAAGAAAACATAAAACACTGGTTTTTTCCAAACTTCGCAATTTACTATTAGATGATAAGATAAGATATTATCGGGATATTATAGAAAAACTCGAGGGATATGATAAGATATTATATGAATTTTCAATTGAAAAATTGAAAGAATTAATTGAATTAACAATACTTTTTAAAAAAGGAGATGACTTTTTCGAAGGAGGATATAAATTAAAAAGAACTGATATTAAAATTAAATTTCATTTCAATAATAATAATTATACTCGTTGTATTTTAATTGATAATAAAAATAAAAAATACGTAAAAATTAATGGGAAGATAGTTGACCTGCAAAACATTAAATAAATTATGCCTTCTTTAATTTCGATAATTCTAATAATTGTTTATTAATTTTAACAAATTTTTTTTTATTTTTATTGATATAAATTATACGTTTATATTTTTTATTATTATAAATTACATCAATAGATATTTTAGTATTTACAAGTTTAATTGAACCTCCATAGTTTTGATCAATAATTAACAATAATTTTCGTATTATTTCATTCGATGTTGACATGTCGAAGTCAGTCGTGTTGCTTTCAATAATCATTCTATTAAATAAATTAATTGTTCCTTTCATTTCACGTATATTTTTAATGTCTATATTACGGTCTCTGATATAGCTGTCTAAATGATTTTTATATTTAGCTAAAAGTGGTAGTGTACCGTTAAAAATTATTTTTTTATTATCAGGTATATCATTATATTTATACACTTCTATTTCATTTTCCATATTTGTTATTAACTCTGCTAGTTCATGTAAGTTTATAATATCATCATCTGTTGCTTGTCGTGTTGTCATTATATACTATAATTATATACAGAAAAACATTTTTAAGTTTATTATTAATATTATAAGCATAATCAAGACTTTCTTGATATGAATGGTTTATCATTTCTATGTTGTTCTTCTATCATATACCATTAATAACCTGATATTTAAGATAAGTACAATAATATCTTCTAATGTTCAACTTAAAATAAAGATTATATTTTTGGTAATATAAAAATAAATTAATAAGCATACTTTTTATTCTCTTCATAACTATGGTTCATTTTATAAGATATATCTCTATGTTCTTGTTCTGTTAAATTGCCATTTGCAACTTCATTTTTAAGATATGTCGAATAAAATCGTCTGATTTCTACAGCAGAAATAGAAATATTATAAACTTTCTGGAATGTTTTCATAATAAATATTGATAAACCACTTGACGAGAATTGTTTATTATTTTCATTAAGTAAAAGATAATTATTATCTATTTGTCTTTTATCAATAACATTTTTAATTAATAAATCCAAATGTTCTGGAATTACAAATTGTTGAATATCTTTATTTTTAGTAATATTAAAATAGAATTGATTATTAAAATAATAATTATTTTTGTCTTTAATATTTGGTTTAAAATTAACAACTAACATTTTTCTATAATCAACTGGACGTCTGGTAGGAAATAATAACATTAAACCAATGATTAATTTTTCCATATCAGTTAAAAGTAAATCTGGATTATTTAAAATAGATAATATATTATCAATATTAAAGGATAAAGCATTCATTTTTTGTTTAATTAAATCGTCTGGAGTTTTTTTACATCGTTTTTCATTATAAATATTTTGTTTTTGGTCAATATAAGGATATAATTGTCTAACAGTTTTAGCAAAGTTTCTAATACGAGTAATTACAGCATATAGAATAGTAATATCTTTATGATTATTGCGAATGACGTTATATAAATCATTTTTAACGAAAGATAATAATGAAACCAATTTAGACAAATTATAAGGTTTATTTTGTAAAACATTTAATAAATCAGTATCATCAATAATTTCTTTATTATAATAATTAAAATAAATTTTTTTAATTGTAAATAAATATTTATTAATAGTTTCTTGATTTAATTTAGATTTATTTAAAGGATTTATTCTTTTTTTTAATGGTTTTAATTCAACAAAAACATATTCATCAACATCATCTTTTTTATCTATAATTGAAATATTTTTAAGTTTATTATATTTATTTTTATTTTTAATTTTGATTAATTTTTTATATTCTTCTTCGCCAAGTTGAGCTTTAAGTTTATCGGCGTGTTTTTTTTGTCTTTCAGCATTAGTTAATGGCATTTTAATACTAAAAAAGGAAATAAAAATAAAAATCAATTTTTTAATGTGGTTTTTTATTTTGTCGTTTAATAACTTTTTTATAACTATTATATTCGATAGAAGAAACACTTGTTAATTTATTATATTTAATTTCAGTAATTTCATCTATATTTTCTTTAATTAAATCAATATGAGAAACTATAATGATATTATTAAAGTAAGATAATAAGCTTTTAATGAATTTAGGAACAATTGAAAGATTAACTTTATCAAAGTTAATAAACGCCTCATCTATAAACAATTGATTACATACAACTTCTTGATTATTTACGAATAAACTCATACGCAACGCAAGAGAAATAACGAAATATTGAAATCCTGAAGCTTGACTAACAGATATAACTTGTTTTTCAATATCATCAAACTTATTAATTTTTTCATTATTTATAAGCCAATTAATATGAATGCCATCTTTAACCACTGTGGTTAAATAATCTAATTTAAATGGTTTTGTATCATTATGACATAGAGATTTAATAATATTATTAGCACGAAGTGTTAATTTATTTAAAACATATTTATCATATAAATCAATTTTAAAAGTCTGAAAATTAGAAATAATTATTTCTAAAATAGCAATAACATTATCAATATTAGTCAATATAATAAACAACTCATTATAACTATCAACATTTTCTTTATTATAGCCATTAATGCAGTTCGATGTAATAATTTTATTATCTAACTCTTTTATTTTAATATCAATAGCTCTAATATCATCATTAAGTTTAATTTTAGTTAAAATAGAAGGTTTTAAATTATTATTGGTTGTATATTCTTGATATTTATCAAATCGTTCTATTAACTCTTTTAATGTAAATAATTCATTGGTTTTAACGATTTTAAATTTATTTTCATATTCAAGCCAATCGTCATAAAGAGATTTAAGTAATTTTAAGTTATTAATACGCGGTTTAATATTTATATTATAATTTATATAACTTTCAACATCAGCAATAGTAGTTTTAAGTTTATTATAATCATCATTTATTTTTTCATACAAATCAAGCCATTGTTTATATTTGTCATATAAATCAATATTTAACAGTGTTTCATATAGTTCATATGATATATTATTAAATTGCTGATAAAATATTTGTATATTACTTATTTCATCATTATATTTAATTATTTCTTTATTGGTAATATCTTTTTCTGTTATACTCTTATTTACGTCGCTGGTTATTTTATCATATATTTCTTTACTTTTATAATATTCATACCATTCATTAAGTAATTCATAACGTTCTTTTAATTTTATATTATTATCATTTCGTTCGTATGTTAATATGAAAACATCTTCAGTTTTATTAATATCATCGTTAAGTAGTTTAATATCATTTTCGAGAGTAGTAATAATAATTTCAAGTTCTTTAACACGACATACCCAGTGGCGTTTACAGCATATTTCACATTTTGGATTATATATATATTCATCATTAGAATTAAATAATAATAATTCGTGATTATAGTTTTTTAAATCTTTTTTTAAATTATCTATTTTATCATTTTGTTCATAATATTTATTAATAATAACATTATCGGTTTCTATTACTTTAGTAATTTTTTTAATATCAATTTTATTAATTTCTTTTAAAATAGACGAAGAAGTTCTCAAATTTATATTTGTAGATGGTTTGTTTTTAACTTTTAAATCTTGTTGTTTCTTAAAAGTAGTTTTAAAATCTATTTCAAGTTTTGCAAGTTTATCTTTATGTAATTTAATTTTATCATTTAAAATTATTTCTTTTTCTAGAACTTTATTATAATTGTCATAACATGTTTTAATTTCAGATTTTGTTTTTAGTTTAGTATATTTTGGATGTTTAGAAATATAAGTATTTAAATCATCTACTGATGTATAAATTGTATGAACAAGTTTTAAATGTTCATCTTTAGTAATTTTAGGATCATTTACTTTAGTAGGTTGTTTAGAAATAATATTTTTTAATGATAATTCCAAATCATTATAATTTAATTTTAATAATTCTAAATCTTTTTCAGTGTAATTAATTTCATTTTTATTTTCATAATTATTAAATTGTTTTAATAATTGTTCTTCGTTAGTTATAAATGATAATTCACAAGGTTTTATTTTTTTATTAGTTTCGTCAATAGTTATAGATGGATCATATAATTGTTTTAATTTTAATAAATCGGTTTCATCTTTCAATAAAAATTTAAGTTCATTATATTGTTCTTTATATTTATAATAATCATCAATATTAAAATTAATTTTTAAATCATCAATAAGTTTGTCATAATCTGTTTTTAAAATGTTTTTTATTTTAATGTTTTTAATGTCTACTTGAATAGAATTGAATGAACTAAATAAATCTTCTTTTTGTTTTGTTAATTGTTCTAAAAGTTGTTTATTTGCAGAAAGTTCTTTTTCATCAATAATATCGACTTTATTAGTTGAAACAAGTTTTTCATAAACCTGTTTTTTACTTTCAATAACTTTTTTAAAGTCTTTGTATTTAGTAACAGCAGTTTTAAATAAATTATTTAAATGAAATATATATTCAATATTAAAAGATTTATCAATAATTTCTAAAGTTTTTTGTGCTTCCATTTTTAAAATATCACAATCGACATTTTGTGTAATCATGGATGATGACAGGAAATCATTCATTGTTCCAAATAATTCGATAATTAGAGTTTCGCAAGCACTTTCTTTTTTAATGAGTTCTAAATCTTTATTATTAATAAATTTATAAATATATCGATGACAATTATGTACTTTATTTATTATATTTTTTCTTTTTATAAAATCTCTTTCAATCCTATATAAAATACCATTTACCTCAATATCAATAATAGTATAAGCTTTTTCTTTTTTATAATTAATAATACCACCCGATAAGCTCGGAGTTTTTTTTAAATTTGTTATTTCACCCCAAATGGCTAATGTTATAATATCATAAATAGCAGATTTTCCTGTGCCATTTTTGCCATTTATCATAAATGTCTTAGCATCTAAATCAGATATATTAAGCCAATTTTTATTTTCATAACATAACAATCCTTCCCATTCAAGATATCTAATTAAGAAAGAATGTTTATTATGTTTATAATCATCGCTTTTAACGCAATGTGATATATTAATTAATAAATCTTTATTTCTTTTTGCGCATTCATCTCTTAGTTCTTCTGGATATTTGGATATATCAAATAATAATGTTGATTTATCGGTAATAATAGTAGAAAATAAGTTGTAATTGTCGTATGATAAATATTTTTTAAAATAATCTAAAATAAATGTATTATTAACAACATTTATTAATTGTTCATCGTATTTTATTTCAGTATCATGTTTTTCACCAATGTATTTATTTTCATCTAAACGAGAAATAATGGTAAAAGTAATATTATAACTTTTTAATAAACTATTTAATAATTGAAAATTAATTTTAGAAAATATTTTAATTTCTAATTTTTTTGGAAAATATTCCAAATGATTTTTTATAACATCTTCTAACAGTAATTCATATTTACCATTGACGCGAATTAATATTTGTTCCAAATCATTTTGTTTAATATTAATCAAACCTATTTCATTATAAACATTAATTTCTTTTATTTTTTTATTATCTAAGTCCCATAATAAATAACCGTGATCTATCAAATCTTCTCCAAAGTTTTGTTGAATTAAACTGCCAGAATAACCATAATATGTTTTCTTTTTATAAATGGCAACTTGGCGCTTATGAATATCGCCCAAAAGGACGAAATCAAAATCTTGAACCCATTCAAGTGGATAAGGATTATATTCATCTTTAACAATATCGCCATTATATAACTTTGCGCAAGCGAAAGAACCATGAAATAAAGCAACTTTATATTTAACATTTTCAGTGATAGTAGGAAAAGGAGGCAAATCTTGAATTCTACCAGAGTTTTTAAAAGTATCTAATGTATCAGAGATATTAACATACGAAAACCCAATATTATCTATAACAAACGTTTTAGTATCATTAAGAATAATTAAATTATCAATATTAAATGTTGAAGAAATAACTAAAGAAGGCTGATTAACATCAGAATTAACACTATCATGATTACCAGATAAAACAATAACTCTACCTAATTTAGCCAATCCTTGTATGAATTCTTTATAAAGCATCAATCCGTATGCTCCAACATTATTTTTGTTATGAAAAATATCACCAGTTATTATTATTATAAAGTCATTAAAGGTAAGCATTTCCGTTGATATATGTTTCGATATAGATACTATAGTCTCGTCAAATACATTTTTATATTCTTCATAGCGACAGTATATTATATCACCATTTCTAATATGAAGGTCTGATAAATGAAATATATAGTTTAATGTCATGTATTGATATACTAATTTATATTTAAGTCAATTTTTTGGGATATTTGTAGCTTTTAAATTACGTAATGGGTTTTGGTACAGTTGCATCATATATACCCGCAATGATTATGTTGGTACAGTTGTATCATATATACCCGCAATGATTTTTTTTGGGATATTTGTAG
>Ga0114968_10001580_pt1 | contig 17473 bp, 22 predicted proteins | sample M_130807_EF_Meta_FD_87020 | JGI IMG/M metagenome (GOLD analysis project Ga0114968, IMG submission 87020) | Freshwater microbial communities from Lake Montjoie, Canada to study carbon cycling - M_130807_EF_MetaG | ecosystem: Environmental > Aquatic > Freshwater > Lake | place: Lake Montjoie...
AACCCGAGTACGAGGCTCAGTTCCTCGCGTCGGGTACGGTGCAGGGCTATCTGTTCCGCGGGTCGAAAATTTTCCTCATCCCCGTGAACCAGACCCCGAACGCGAAGCTTCGCATCCTCTACTACAAGCGGCCGGATGCGCTTGACTACGACCATCCGACCGTCAAGCCGCAGATTCCGTTGGACCTGTGTCCGCTGCTCATTCAGAGGGCTGTGTATCGTTGCCTCGATGCCATCGGCGACGACCGTGCGGAAGCGGCTGCGGCCTCGGCCGAGCGGACCCGTGTGACGTGCATCCAACTCATCTCACCACGTGGTGAGGGCTCGGCTCGTGTGGTCATCAACTACTTCGGTCCCGGTTGGACCTATCGTCGCCGCCCGTATTACATGCGGTAGGCGGAGGCCCCATGGCCGGCATCTCTACCGTACTTTCCGCTCGTGGACTTGTCACCTCGGCCAACAACCTCGGCGCAACGGAACAGGGCGCTTTGGTCGAGGCCGATAACGTCGTCATTCGGTTTGCCGACATCATCGAGCCGAGGCGTGGTCAGCAAAACACAGGGTCAATACAGACCGCACAAATATCCTGTTTCGTCGGACCGCCATCGGGTGGTTTTCGTTTTGTACAGACAACCACTCCTCACGGTTTTTCCAACGGAGACATTGTTTTCTTTGAACGCTTTTTAGGCGGTTTTTCGGGACCCTTTACAGTACTCAGTTCGCATTCACTTGATTTTACAATAGCAGATGCAAGCACCAATGCGTACATAGCTGTTCAAAAACAAGGCATTTATGCTCCCGGTGACTACCTTCGCCAGATGATGTTTTTTGACAGCGGCTTGGTGTTCAATACACACAACGGCAAACTGGCAAATCTAGGAAATGTAGGCGCTCCTTACACGGGAACGTGGTTCTCAGCCGACTACGGAGCCGAAGACAGCCGAATGAAGTCGACCGTCGTCCGGCAGAACCTGCACATGGCGACGAACAAGGGCATGTACGTCCTTGAGTCGCTGACATCGCAGCCCCGAGCCAGCGGCTTGCCGGTGCCTCCCGATCCCACGGTTCAACCCGTTACTGCGTCAGCAGGCTTTCTTGCGGATACAAATCGCTGCGGCTTCAAAATCGTGTACGGACGAACGGACATTCACGGAACCAAGAACTACTACCTTGGCCCACCCAGCTATCCGGTCGTCGTTCTGAATACGACCGGAGGATTAGCCAACGCTCGCCTGACCATCCGAACGGACGTTCTGCCGACGAGCACGACCGACCCGACCAAATTCGCGGACGGTCTGTTCGTTCAGATCTACCGCACGGTGCAGGTTGCCCCCGGCATTCCGAGCGTCGGCGACAACTACCTTCAGGTCTTTGAGCAGCCTCTCGGTGGCGCGGATTTCGTCTCCACCATCAGTATTACCGACTCGACGCCCGACGCTTTCATCGAGGTCGGCAGCACGGGTGATGCTCTTCCGCTTTACACGAACTCGGACTCGGAAGGTCCGACCCAGCGCAACGACCCGCCTCCGTATTCGCGGGACGTGGCGACGTGGCAGTCCCGTACCTGGTACGCGCAGACCACAAACCTGCATTCACTGTCCATCAAGCTCTTGGGCGTGGGCGGCGGAGGGACGGAAGCGGACGGTGTAACGGGTCTTCGAGCGGGTGATGTCGTCATCATCGACGGTGTGTCGTTTACGGGCATCGGCTCGGGATTTCCATTGCCCGGCAGTTTCCTCGTCTACACGTCAGGAACCTCGGCCGAAAACATCCTTGTGACCGCTCGAAACTTGGTCAATGCGGTCAACATCTACGCTATTGCCAACCCGTCATTTACCATCAACGCTTTTCTGACGACCGGCGAGGCCGTTCCTCCGACCATCCTGCTGGAGCGGGACACCTACCCAAATAACACCGTCTTCTCGGTGACGTTCAAGACGCCGCTTCTTGATTGCACGACGGGCGCAGCGTCTGGTGGCGTTCGCACGGTAACGACTGCAACGGATCACGGCTACATCGAAGGCGATGTTGTTACGCTGGATAGGGCTGGTTTTCGGATTGCAAAGAACTTTACGGTCCTTGCGACAGGGCTTACCGCAACGCAGTTCCGTATCACGGATTCTACTGCTATCGCCTACAACACCGTTTACCGAGCCTACGGCGAAACTGCTTGGAACCCCGCGCTTCCGAGGACCGGAACGGCGGTATCGTCAAATAACGACGACGCACCGAACCGGCTGTGCTTCAGCAAGATTCAGGAACCGGAGTCCGTTCCCCGCTACGTCAACTCGCTGGACATCGGCACTCCGGGTAAGAAGATTCTCCGCATCCAGCCGATGCGGGATCAGATGCTGGTGTTCAAGGAAGAGGGAACCTACGTCGTCTATGCCGACGAGCCGTACTCCGTGGCCCTGCTCGACAACACCGTGCAGCTTCAAGCCATCGACACGGTCTCAGCCGTAGGCTCGACGGTCTTCGCGCTTGTGGACGACGGTGTCGCGGCCTTCACCGAGTCGTCCATTCAGCCGACGAGCGTGGTCATCCAGAACCAGCTCATGCCGTACCTGGGGTCGCTCGGTCGTGACTCGACGGCGGATGCTTACGGCATCGCTCACGAATCAGACCAGCTTTTCTCATTGTGGATTCCCGCGATCCCCGGACAGGCGTCGTGTCCGGCAAAGACCTTCGTCTACGGTCTTCGAGGAAACGCTTGGACGACATGGTCATTTCCGACCGCTCAAGACCGTACCTGCGGCAGGGTCGACCCGTTCTCAGACAGCCTTTACATGGGTGCCATCGACGGCAGCATCTGGCGCGAACGGCATTCGTCCCGTCGGTCGGACTACGTTGACGACACAAGCACGCCCATTCAGACGACCGTGACGTGGGCCACTCACGTCTTCGGTCAGCCAGCGGCAACCAAGCAGGCCCGTGAGATGCACATGCATTTCAAGCAGGCCGACTTCAACACGGGAACCCTGACCTTCAAGGTCGACAAGAACACCATCCCCTCGTCCGGTCCTACGCCCATCACGCCGGGGTCGGTCTACTCGGTGGACAAGTTCATCGGCCCGTGGGAGCAGCCCCAGCAATTCCGTGTCCTCGTCCCGCAGGACGCTCAGCGAGGGGCCTATTTCACCTTCACCTGGTCGACAAACGAGGCCAAGGCATATTGGGCGCTCAACGGCTTCTCGACCATCTACGAGAACACGTCCGAGCGGACGAACACCGTCCGCACATAAACAAGCCCAAGGAGAGGTAGACCATGCCCCGTTTTACGAACCACATAACCTACGTCTACGACAACGTGACCGGCCTGAACTGGAAGGTCTCTCCGAACAACCGGATGCTTTGGCGCGAGGCCGAAGCCGGTATTCCGTCCGGCTGGCGCATTCCGACCCTCGATGAGATGCAGAGCTTGATTGCCGGTCAGAAGGACAACCTTGCCGAGTGCAACGCCGCCTTTGGCGAAGGGCATCTTCCGACCGATTGGTTCTGGGTCCACAAGTTCAACGCTGCGGGTGAAGAGCAGGGTTCGCCCGGTGCCTTCGCGGCGTACTTTGTATCGATGGGCTTCACGCCCATCAACCGTCGCATGGAACGCGCTCTTTGCCGGTACGTTCAGACCGACTAGTCGGAGGTCCGTGTGGCGAAGCCTCCCATCCTCGGCCAGCTTCGCGTGGACATGCTGCGTGATGTACCGGAGGAAATCTCTCCGGTCCTTCAGCAGATGTTCTACGCCCTAAACCCGTTTATTCAGGCCACGAAGGGCGCTCTTGCCGGTAAGCTCGGGTGGGAGAACTTCCGAGCGGTCAAGAAAACGGTCGAAGTAGCCTCGCTGCCGTACACGTTTACGGTTCCCGAGCTTCGAGGTAACGTGTACTGGGTGACGGTCGCTCAGGCGTTCGACCTGTCTCAAAAATCGGTCCCGTCCATCGTTCCGCCTCGGGTGGCATGGACGACGAGCGTGGTTCGTGGTGTTCCGGCCATCACCGTTACCGACGCCTCGGACTTCGACACGTCGAAGAAGTATCGATGGAACTTGCTCGTGACCTCGTGATCTTAAACAAGGTCCAGTGAGGTAGCGCATGGCATCTTTCCCCATCAAGACCGATCCGATGTCGTCGCTCTCGGGCTATTTCCAGATGCGCCAGCCCCGAGCGGCGGACATGCAGCCGAGTCCGCCGCAGTCATCCGGCTTCAGCGCACCCTCGGCTACCGAGAGCGCGTTCCACGTCCTCGCGTCCAACCCGCCGGACACGACCAAGAGCGCGACGTTCTCGACGGCCGCTCAGCCTCGGCCTATCGCCTACGCTCCGCAGCCTCCGCAAGCGAGCACGTTCGCGCCAGCGCCGGTCAGTTCCCAGACCATTCAGGACCAAGCCGCCGGACGTGAACAGCGTGCTGCAAAGCAGGTTTCGCCTTCTCGTTTCAGCCAGGGAACGTCGAAGGGCTCGACCCAGCCCGCCTACGCCTCGGCTGGGGACAACGTCCCGAAGGGCGGCAAGGGCGGTACGGGCTTCACGAGCTTTAATCAGTACTTCGGAGCCAACGCGCCCGCCGCCCAAAGGGCGGCTCAGACTGAGGCTCGCAAGACCGGACAGGCCGTCGAGGCGCAGGCCAATCAATTCGCTATGCCCGGAACGGCAGCAGGCTACGGTCAAGCGTACAACGCCATGCAGAACGGTCTCGATCAGTTCCGTGCAGGTCAGAACATTTTCAGCGCCGCCCCCGAGCAGGCTTCCTCTGCCGGTGCGTTCGATGCCATGCTCGCGGCTCGCGCCAACCCGCAGGCCGCAGTCGCCGAACAGCAGAGGCTCGGTTCGCTTGCCAACTATTTTGCTGAGCAGCAGTCTCGTGCCGCGCAGCAGGAGGCCGAATCGAGTACGATGGCTCAACAACAGTATGAAGACGCCTTGTTCCGTCAGCGTCAAGCAGATGCCGAAAACGAAAAACAACGTCGTTTTTACGAGAGTCAACAGCAACAGCAACAACAGTCGGGGTACGCTAACGAGCAAGAGCCGTCTGAACAGTACGCCAACGTCCCAGAAGAGTACGATGACGTAGGCTACGACGGCTACTAGGACACAATCATGGACCCAGTTACAGCAGCCATCTTGATTCCTGCGCTCGTTGGGACGGTCAGCAGTCTCGTGCAGGCCGGCAACAACGCTGATGCACAGAAGACCATCGACGAGGCGGTCAAGAAGTACGGTCCCGAAGCTCGTGACCTCATCGAAAAGGAACTCGGTGGTCCGAGTGCCATGGCCGAGGTGTACGGTGAGAAGCTGGCTCCCGAAGCCGCTGCCGCGCAGAAGAATGCTCTTGCCCGCCTTCAGCAGGTTACCGAGAAGGGCTACACGGCTGAGGAGCAGGCGGCGCTGAACCGGATTCAGCAGCAATCGGCTGCACAAGCCGCCCAGCAGCAGGCCGCGCTCAAGTCGCAGATGGCTCGTCGTGGTGTCGCTGGTACGGGGCAGGAGCTGGCGATGAACCTCGCCAACCTCGGCCAGCAGTCCGCGCAGCAGTATCAGGCCGGTCTTGACGTCGCGGCCAACGCCCAGCGCCGCGCTTTCCAAGCGATGCAGGCACAGGGTCAGCTCGGTGGTCAGATGCGAGGACAGTCCTTTGAGGAAGGCCGGACAAGGGCTGCGGCCGACGAAGCGCGTCGTATCAACCGCGCTCGGATGAAAACGGACGTTATGGGCAAAGTCTACGACATGACGACAAATGCGGCTCGTTCAGGTGCCGAGGTCGCTAACCAGCCTTGGCGAACAACTTCCGAGGTCGTGGGTCGCGCGGGTCAGACTTACGCCAGCTATGCGGGTGCTCCTGCTGCTAGAAAGAAGCCCTACGACCCGAACGACCCTTCGACCTGGTAGGAGATGACGATGGCTTCGCTCAAGAATTACTTCAACGAAGAGCCGGATTTTGTTCCTGAGCCTCCTGAGAAGACGGCTGATGACTATGTACAGCCCGTTTTTGAAACCATTAACGAAGGTTTGACACGAATAGGCATTTCTCCAGAAGCGGCCCAGCGAGGCATCGATAGGACGAGGAAAGTGGCGGGTCAGGTCGTCCTTCCGCCTGAAGGTGAATTGCCTTCGGATTATGCCAAGATTGAAGCGGCTTTCAAAGGCGTTAATCAAGATATTCCCGTCGCCCGTCCGGCGGCTCGGGACGGATTCGACGCCGAGCCGGGGGTCATCAAGACCACGATGCCTGCGGTCGATGCCGCCAATCCCGCCGGTAAAGCCGGCCGGCCGACCGACACCTTGAAACCCCCTGCGCCTCCGACGTCGGGTTCTGGTGGTGACGATGACGTTCGTAACCTCTACCTCGCCCGTCTTGCTGCTCAAAGCGCCGCTGGATTTGGTGGCATGGGTGCGGGTAAGAACATCGACATGGGCATCGCCGATACCCTCGGCGAACGCATGAAGCAGATCGAGGCTCTGAGGGCGAAGAAGGCTCAGGCTGAAGAGGACCGCGCACTAGAGGCGAAGACCTGGGGCGCGTCGAACCGAGCGGCCTTAGCCAGTGCTTTGTCGCAGTGGAAGGGCGATCCTGAAAAGACGGCGGCGCTTGAGGCGCTGGCTCTGGGCGTGGATACGACCAAGCAGAGCGACTTCGCTAAGAATCTGCTCAACGCCGTGATGACAAAGCCCAAGGTCTTGGGCGTGGAAGCCACAGTCAAGAAAACGGGAGCGCAGACCGCAACCGAGGAAGGAAAACCCGAGATCGCAAGGGGGACCTTGGAGGTCAAGCGAGGAACGCTGGCCGAACGCGAGCGGTCCAACAAGGCCAACGAGGAGATCCGACGCAAGGCTATTCTTGCAAAGCAGTTGTCGGACACCAAGGCCAACAACGACGTTCGTGCCGCCGGTAGCGACCCCAAGCAGGCGGAAAAAGCCATTACCGACGCTATGAAGTCAGCCGAGAAAAAAGACCTCGGAATCGTCAGCAACATCCGTGATTTTCAAGGGCTTGAAACTGTTGCGCCCGGATTCACGCAAGGCAAGGTTCCTTCTTGGCTTGGTCAGGGAAGCATTGCCGCCGCCATCAAGGTTCCGGGTCTGAACAAGCAGGCTACCCAGTTGGCGTCTGCGCTTGAACTTTTTACGGCTGGAATTCGTAACTCGCTGTTTGGCGCGTCTCTGACCGGCAACGAGAAGGAGTCGTTCGACGCCATCGTCAGTTCGGGTTTGATGATGCCTCCTGACGTGCTGGCGGCAAACATCAATCGTATTCGCCAAGGCGCAGCCAGGTTTGCGCAGAACCACTTTACCGTGGCTCAAGAACTACACCCCGAGTTCACGGGTAGGGTGTTGGGGGCATCAACCATCTTCGGCCCTGCGCTCGGCAAAGGCGGTATCTACTCGGACGTGTGGACACTTCCTGCGGGAGCCTCGGCGGTCTCGGGAGCGGGTCCTGCGGTTCGTCCTCCGAAGCCCGCAGACAAGCCTGGGGCCAAGACGCTGTGGAACAAGAAGCGTGGTACTTGGGTCCAATACGGACCCGACGCAGAGGCCAAGGCCCGCGCGGACAACGCCGTCGAGGACTAAATCATGGCTGAATACGACGAGTACGGCGGGGAGATTGTCGGCAACGACAAGGATGAACTAGACGAGTACGGAGGGGTCATCGTCAAGCCCTCGACTCCCGCTCCGATTCAAGCGGCCCAGGCCTCTCTCAACCAAGCGTTCAACGCTCCTGCTGCCGGTAAGGGCGGTCTGCTCTCTGACGTCGGCGACTACCTTGGCGAGGCCGCTGCGGGATTTGGCTCCGGTGCCATTGCCGGTGTACCGTTCGGTCTTGGGCCTTCCATCGTAGGTATGTTCCCCGGTACTTCAACCGAAGAAGTTGAGCGGGACATCGCTGAGGCTCGCAAGAAATCGCCTATCATGTTTGGCGTTGGTGAGTTTGGTGCCGAGCTTCCGGCGTTCCTAGCCGGAGCGGGAGCGGGCGAGAAGCTGGCCGCAAAGGCGGCTCCCGCAGCAGCTCGTTACCTGTCGCCCGGTCTTCGCAAGGCCGGTGAGTACCTGCTCAAGGGCGTGGGTCTCGGTGGCGTTACGGGAACGGAAGCCGCCGGTCGTGCTCTCGTCGAGGGCAAGCCGGTCGGTGAGGCGGTAGCGACGGGCGCGAAAACCGGCTTTTCGATGGCCGCTTTGCCCGCGACCTTTGCCGCCGCTCCTGCCGTCGTGGGTGCGATTCCGGGTGCGGGTCGTATCGCCAAGGGCTTGGCCTCGACCGTGGCCCCCGTGGCCATGGCCGTCCAGTCCGCGCCTACTGGGGAAGGTGCTGATGCTGCTGACTGGACCAAGTGGGCGCTGACTCAGGGCATGATGTACGGTGGCGAGCCGGTTGTTGAGACCGTACTCGGACCGAAGGCCGCTTACGAGCGCCTCGCCGCGAGCAGTCGTGAGAAGATTCAGCCCAAGCTTCGTCGAGCGGAAGCCGAAGGCATGGAACTAGCCCGAGGCGATATTTACGGTCAGGAGGCTCGTCGTGAAGTCGCGATGGGTCAGATTCAGAAAGCCGAGCAGGCGAGGCAGGTTCAGAACGAGGTCAACCGACGCTTGGAAGGACAGCGCCGGTCGAATGTAGAGCAGCAGATTTTGGAAGAGCAGCGTAAGGGTGAGTACAAGACGCGAAAGACCGAGGAAGACATCCGTAACCGGCAGTTTCGTGCTGCCGTTCGTGGCGAGCAGCGAGCGCAGGGTGTCGCCGAGCAAATGATGCAAGGCGATGTGTCTCAGTTTGACAAGCTGGAGGCTGACGCCAAGGATCTTGACGCGCTCGTCAAGAGCCTTGAGGACGGTTCTGCGCCAGAGCTTCGAGGTCTGCTCGGTAAGCTGTTCCAAGATGTGTCGAACCGTCTTCTTCGGGCCAAGCAGGCCCTCGCCAACCGCCCCGAACTGGCGAACCAAACGCTCGTCGAGAAGATCAACACGGTCGACCGACTCATCGAGGAGTCGTACCTCAAGAACACCGAGAAGGGCGGCTACCTTGAAGACTTCAATGACGACCCCTATGTTCGGCTGGAACAAGAGCGCGTGAAGCGGCTCGCTAAGGCAGAACAGCAGCGGGACCGTAAGGCGTTGCAGCAGGCTGAACTTCTCAACCGCATCAATACCCGGGACTACTTCAAAGAGGCGCAGGCTCAGCAACGTCCTCCCGCGCTACCCGAGGAGCGGATGCGCGAGCTGGCCGACGAGGCCGGTCTGGCTTACGGCGGGCCTGACGAGAAGTACGGCACTCGCGTTCATCACTCCATGAAGCTGTCGCCTGCCTCGGCCGTTGCGCCGGTTGGTCGCGACGTCGCTCTCGCTCGTAGGTTGGAACAGAAGACTCGTGGTCAAGTGCTCGACGAGGTCCTGTCCGAGCGTAAGCTCTCAGCGATTCCCGACACTGCCAACGTGACCGGGGAAACCCCACTCCAAGCCGCTGTTCGACGCCTCCGTTCTTTGCCGGAAGGAGACCGTCGAAGGGCTGGCTTGGAGGCCGAGGTTCAGGGTGAGTTCGAGCGTCAGGTCGCGGCCGGTGGTCGTTTGCTTCAAGGTCGTGCGCCCGAGGCCGAGTACGGAGAGAAGCCTCCGTTCTTCGACCCGATGAACCCGATGCGGTCTACGGCGGTCATCTCGCCCAAGCTTCCTGACTGGGTGAAGCCCGCCGTGGCTGGCAAGATCGCTGCCGGTGTATTTCGCGGTACGGCCAAGGCTCCACAGTCCAAGTTCACCGAGGTGCAGGAGGCCACGAATCCGCTGCGTCCCTCGCAGGGAACGCTGGAGCGTCCTTACAACGCGGTCGCCATGCTTCGTGCCTGGGACAAGGTGCTGGAACGTCCATCGAGCGCGACACAGGGAGTTATCGCTCGAATCGCTGGCCGTCTTGGCATCACGCCCGACAAGCTGACGCGAACTACGGCCTATCGAGCTGCTGCGCTGGAGCAGGCGCTCAAGGACCCCGAGGTCGCCAAGGAAGTCATGGCGAACGTGCGTCAGCCGTAAAACAAGCCCCATGAACCTCTCTATCACCCAGTGACGACACCATGCCCACGCCCAACGCCCACCCGCCCATGGACGCCCTTCGACAGTGGTGGCCGATACTTCTGAGTGTGGTGATGGGTCTGACGGGACTCGGGGCGATGTGGGCGAACACGAACAGCCGGTTCGACACGCTGGAGCAGCGGGTCGCAGGGCTGGAACTTGACCGGCAGCACGAGCGCGAAGCGATGGTCAAGGTGCTCGACGCCATTCAGCGCACGGACCGAAGGCTTGCGCTGTGGATTTGCAGTCAAGACCCTAAGAGGTGCGCGGAGTAACGTATGGCCCGTCCGAAGACTCAGGAAGAGATCGACGCGCTGACCCACCGGCCGGAAAACGTGCCGGTCGGGCCTTCGGCATTTGAGTCGACGCCCTGGTCGATGTTCAAAAAAGACGCACCGAGGCTGGCGGAAGAAGGCGTGCAGGACTTTGGAGAGGGCGTTGTTTCCGGTATTCCGTTCGGCGCGGGTACAGGTCTGGTCACGTTGGCTTCGGAAGCCCTCGGACCTGAAACACATAGCGATGTTTTGACTCGACAAAAAGCCCTTGAACATCAGGCCGAAGAACGATCTCCAATCCTTAATTTCTTCGGTTCATCCCTTCCGGCAGTAGGGGCCTTCAAGCTTGCTGGGCTTGCTGGGGAGGCAATGACTTCGGGGATGTCCGGTGCGGGGCGTCTGGGTTCCGCGCTCAAGAGCGCAACCAAGATGACTCCTGCCAGCGTTTTGGGCGGGTTAGATACTTACTTTCGCACGGAATCCCCAGAGTTAACCGCTGCCGCAGTCGCCGCACCGTATGTCGCGCCTTACGTCAAGAGGGGTACTGAGGGCCTAGCTTCTTGGCTTACCAAGCCAGCGCCCGAAAGTTTTACACGAAAGGCCCTTGGGAAAGCCGTCGAAACATCGCCAGAGATTGCGACGGCTTTGACGACCGCTCCCGACCCTTCCGCAGGGGCGCGTGCTTGGTTAAATTGGGCGTTGTCTCTTAACGTTCCTAAAAAAGGAAATAAGGCGTCGGTCAAGGATGCTCAGGAGGCCGCATACAGTTCGCCTGTACGAACGGAAAAAGAGGAACAGTCGCGTAGGGAAATTTTGCGTAGGCTTCGAGGCGTTGAGCAGATACCCAAAGAAAAGCCTCCAGTAGCACAAGAGCCAAGTATGTTTCTTGTGCGTGACCGACAAAACGCAGCAGACCGTCTTTTCTTTAAAGATCGTTTTTCTGGCAACAAACAAGCCGAAAATAGCGCGGACACTATTCGGGTTATTGATGAGGCACCAATTGCTGTTCAGTTTCCTATGAGAAAAAACGTGCTTGATTCTTGGATGCAATCAGGAAAGTTAAAAAGTATATTTGAAACCGGAAAAGGGATGGGGAGCAACGATTTAAGCGCGCGCAAAAAAATAGAAAATTCTGTGTTGGGTATTCCAGAAACAGAATCAGACGTATTGCGCCCTGTGTACGGGGCGTTGCACACAAGCAAGGCAACAAACACAGGGGCTTGGCAATTTGGCGCAGCTCCTGCCTATGGCGATGCTTGGCTTGAAATGAAACCAGAAACAAAGCAGCGTGCAACATACACAAACAACGATTCTTTTTATACAAAAACACCTGTTATGTCTTCCGCTTTGGTGAGTAAATTTGGCAAACCGTTTGGAAACGATTTGTACTTAGAGGCTCAAATTCATGGTGGTGTTAACCTTGGGAGAGACGTTCAAGCGATTCACGTCCCAGAGTATGCGGTAAAGAACAATCCCACTGATTTTTCTCAGCTTCGACAGGTAGCAAAACGCTACAAGGTTCCTGTCATTGTGCATGGACAAGACGACATGGGAAACATGAAGGCTTTTACCTTTACACCGGACATGAAATGAACAATTTTTTTGAAGCCGTTGCTGTTATGCCAGGAGTTGGCATGGCTTTGCGACAGGACGATAAAACTTTCGTTCTTTATGCCGATGGCCGAGTTACACCTCAATTCCCGTCATTTCCAGAAGCGGCTATTGCCAAGTACGGATACCAAAGATTAAAACCTTTTTCAGGATCGTTGCAGGACATGAAAGACTTGTTTACATTTTTGTCGCAACGCGATGAGGAGTAACCCATGCCCCTTGACGCCATCAACGAGAAGCGCGTGGCTCTGCTCCACGCCCCGTTTCAGGCACTTGCTCGTGCGTTCTTGGCTGAGTGCGAGAAAGCCGGTTACCGGCTTCGTGTGACCTACGGTCTGCGAACCCTTGACGAACAGGCCGCGCTCTACGCCCAAGGCCGCACGGCACCGGGGTCTATCGTCACTCAGGCCAAGGCCGGTTCAAGCCCTCACAACTACGCCGCGGCCCTCGACGTCGTGTTTCTCGACGCCAAGGGCCAGCCGGACTGGAAAGGTCCGTGGGAGAAGATAGGGGTCATCGGCGAGAAGCTCGGCCTCGTGTGGGGCGGACACTTCAAGACCATCGTTGACCGGCCGCACTTTGAGTGGGCGCACTGGCGAGACCTCAAGGCCAAAGCCAGTACGCCCTCGGTCTAGCCCCTCCGGTAGTAGCACTCCCAGCACACCGACTCGTACCGTTCCGACCCCCCGACCATGCCCTCGGGCGCGTCCGGCTTACGACGGGTTTGATGCGCGAGAAGGCCACACTTGCAGTCGGTCTTGAGCTTGTGAACCACATCCGCCTGGGCGAGTAACTCCCCCATCGGACCGAAGGTCTTACCGCTCGACTCTCGGTCGAGGCCTGCAACGATGACCGAGATGCCCACCGACCGGGCGAGCACGGCCCATCCGGCCACGTCGCCGCCAAAGAACTGGACCTCGTCGATGGCGACGACCTTCACGTCGGGGTTCTGCTGCGCTAGGATGGCGATGTCGGTAACGTCGCTCGCCGACATGCAAGCCAGCGCGATGCCCGAATGCGTCGTGACCGACTGACCACTACCGTACCGCTTGTCCGAGGCGTGCTTCACAAGCAGGGTCGGCACACCGGCTCCTCGGAAGTAGTGAACACGGTCGAGCAGCCCCGTGGTCTTACCGGCGAACATCGGCCCCGTGAACACCTCGATGGTCGCCACGCTAGTGACCACCGACGAAGCGTGTGGTGCCGACCCAATGGTCCCGAAGGGCGATTGGCTGTTCGACCTCAAGAATGTCGCGCAGCCGGCGAACCTCGTTGACGAGTTGTTGAACGTCCTCGTTCGTCCACCGGACGCCGACCGTGCTCTTGAGAAGGGTGTCGTAGCTCTTCAGGTCCTTGTCGGTCACGGCTCACCTTCCAGCGTTCGGTTGACGTTGTCGAGGGCGTACTGCGCGATGGCTTCGTAGGTGCCGAGACCGTAGTAGAAGTTGATTTCGGTGTCGGTCAGCACCCGCTTGCCCAGCTTGACGATGAGCCGGTCGACTTCGGGCTTCTCGCCCTTGGCTCCGTAGAACCGCGCCTCGCAGTCCAGCGTGTCAAAGACGGTGCCGTCCTCGTTCTCGATGTCGTACTCAAAGATCATCGCTCGTGTCCTTCGATGGCCTGCTCAAGTTCCACGACTCGGGCCATGAGGTACTGGCTCAGGTCAAGCGCCTCTTCAAGCGCCATCATCGTCCAATCGTAGTTCGCTCGGTGGTCAAGCCCCGTGCCGTAGGTCTCTCGACCTTTCGCACGGCGCTCAGCCACGAGAGCATCGAACCGCTTCTCCGTCTCCGTGAGTTCCATGTCTCCCTCCATCGAGGCCCCTACGACCTCGTTCAATGCCTGCTCGAAGTCCAGTCGGTCTCGCCTCGGGTCGAACGCTCGGGCTGCGTTAACAGCCAGCACTGGCTTAATCGTCAATATCGGCAATGGCTACCACTTTCGGCCCTCGAAAGAGCATGCCGACCTGCGCCGCCATCCGGCGAGCGTGCCGAGCAGCCATCGCCTCGACCTGGAGCTGAGTCATGTCCGACGAACCGTAGTGGTCGACCCGCACGCACCAATCCCACTTTCGGTCGTCTTGATTCCACGACATCTCCCCGTGGATTTGAACGTCTCCGTCGTCGGCGTACATGACCTTTTCGCGGCAACCGACCGTGTGCGAACAGTCGAGGTCCGAGCACTTCCATCGCAACCGGTCCCCTCGGTCGGCTTTCGGTCCACGGATGCCCACGTCAGGAAGCCAGCGACGTGCTGACGTCGGTCGACTTCTCGGCGATGGCCTTCTTCAGAGCCTCGACCTTCGCGTCGAGAAGTTCCTTGTGCTCCTCTTCCTTGCCGTTCGGAATGACCGCGAGGAAGTCGTTGAACGACCCGACGCGAATCTGCACGCCGGACGAAGGCACGAGAATCGTAGCCTGGCTCACACCGTCGTCGCCCGTTACCCAGCCCGAGACGGGATGCTTGACGACCTTGTCGGCCTTGATGTCGTAGAAGTGAGCGCTGAAGCGAATGCCTGAGTCGTTCTGGAAGCTGACGAACATGGTGACCTCCTAGGGTGAGTGTTACAGAACCGCCTTGAGCAGACGGTCGGCGTGAGCCGGTGAGTTCCACGAGAAGTTGCGGAAGACAACGCCTTCGATACGGAACGTGGCGCAGATACCACGCATGGACTGGCCTTGTGAAGAAAGATTCTTTGCCGCGGCGATGACCCGCTGCTCGTCCTCGTTTGGGACCAACTTGCCGTCCACGTCTGAGAAGCCATAGGGAATGCCGCCGATGCGCTCGGCCTTGGTCTTCTTGACCGCAAGCGCTGCCTTCGTGCGCGCACCGATGATGAGCCGCTCGTACTCGGCGAAGGCGTCGATGATGGTTCGCATGAGCTTGGCGGCGGGGTCGGTGCCGTCGCCCTCGCCGGCCGCGCTCACGATGCGGGCACCGAGCGCCTCGGCACGGGCCTCGGCCATCGCGGACTTCATGACGTCACGAGCAAGACGGTCTCGCTTGGCAACAACGAGCAGACCGGCGGCATGAACACGGAGGTCTTCGAGCGCGGCCATGAGCCCCGTGCAGTCCGCCAAGGGCGTAGCACCCGAGACACCGAGGTCGCGGTGAACGGCGACGACCGTGACGCCTTGACGGCTTGCCCACAGCTCGATGGCAGCAAGCTGAGCCTCGGGGCCGAGGTGCTGCTCCTCGGTAGACACGCGGATGTAGGCAACGGCCTTGGCGGCGTCGACGACGGGACGGGACTTCTTGGACTTGGACTTGGACATGGGACCCTCTGTGTGCGTCGTCGGCCCCTACGACCGACGACGCGAGGGAATATGCGCCAGTGTTACAGAAGGGTCAAGAAAAAAGATCACTTGGCCGAGAGCAGCTTGGCCGTTCCCGGCTTCTGTCGCAGGAGCAGAGCCGTCGCGCCTCGCTGGGCCTGCTCGGAGGTCTTGCCGAATATGACACTTGTCGAAAGACCACCGGCTCCGTCCGGCTCGTGCATCAGCCAGAGCTGGTCGTAGGGGGCCTTCGCCTTCTCAAGAAGGATGATGCGACCCTCGTGAATGGCTCGGTAGCAGCCCTTCGGTCCCTTGCGCTTCCAGGTGACGGTCACTTCATCCCCCTCGCCGCCGCGAGGGCGGCGGACTTGGCCTCGGCCTCGGTGGCGCAGGCTCCGCGATCTGTGCGGTGACTCAGCGGCCAATAGACCGACCACAACCATGTACCGTCTGTCTGATAGAGGATGCGAAGGTCGACACCGTCGAGGAAGACCCTCTGGTTAGATGGTCGCCACTCCACAACGTCCTTTGCGGAGTCCTGCCGCTCCGCAAGTGCGGCCTCGACGCGGGCGGCAAGGTCAGCGTCTTGGGAGAGCCACGGCTGGAGTTCGTGTATTTCCGCAAGCAGCGCCCACGGGTCGTGTTTCTCGGTAGTCATCGCGTGATCTTTCGTCGCGGGGTCTTCGCAATCTTCTTCGCGACCTTTTTCGGGGCCGGAAAACGGTAGTCGGACAGGATGTAGGTCCCCACGGTGGTCACGATTTTGTGCTCCTCCCAGAGCGCCTCTCGCTGCCGCTTGGCCGCGGCCTCGGTCTTGTGAATGCCCATGATCTCGACCATCGACACGACGACGTCCTTCGACCTTCGCTCCACAACAAACACGTTCATTTTGCCCTCGTCGCAGCCCTACGCTGCAAGTCGAACCAGTACCGCCCTATCCCCACGGCGTCCAGCACATTGTGACGGAGGGACGGTGGCGCGGATGCCTCGACCATCGCCAGCTCCTCGGGGGTCAAGGTCTTCACGAGGCGGGCGTGGTGAACGTCCTTCGGGACCTGGCCCTTCCACTCCCTCGGCTTCACGCCGAAGTGGGTCGTCGCTCGGAAGGCCTGGGCGAAGACACCGACCACGCCCGCGAGCTGGATGAGATCGTCCGGGTCGCCTTTCGAGGCACCGACCCGGTAGACCTGCGGGACTTCCGAGATGAAGTAGTCGGGGCGATTGTCGTAGAGCACAACCGAGTCGTACCCCATCCAAGCCCCCGGACCGTCGCCCTTCTTCACGGGATTCCGAAGGTAGGCGACGTGGGCGAGGCTCCCGCTCGCGTGCCACCAAGCCACGCCGCAGCCTCGAAGTCCGGGGTCTAGAGAAACGAGGTGGGTCATGACTACTTCACCCGCATGGGCATGATGATCGCGTAGTCTTCCAACCCCTCGGTCATGGACGGGTAGCGCAGGACGAGCGGCGTGGTCTCGTCCGGCGGGAAGAACGCAGTCACGGTCCCGCTCTCAATTACGCTCAGCGCCTCGCGAACGTACCCGCCGTTCACGCCAAAGGCGACGTCCGCTGCGTCACCTCCATGATGAACCCAATCCTCGACCTCCCCGAGGTCGGGGTTCGTGGCCTTGAACTTCACGGTCCCGCCGCCGACCTTCCAGGTATTCGCCTCGTTGACGAGCTTCAGCCGCCCGAGCGCCGCCGACAGCTCTCGGACGTCGACCGTGCTCTTAGCCTCGGTCTTCGGGTAGATGCCCTGATAGTCGGGGAAGTGACCGTCGATGAGCCGTGCAACGATGACCTCGCTGCCTTGAGTGACCGACACCGAGTTCTCGGACACCTCGACGTGGACCTCGCCCGCTGCCAGCACTCGGCGAAGAAGACCCGTGGTCTTGCGGCTGACGATGACGCCGCCAAAGTCGGGAGTCGCGCACGAAACCATCGAATGCACGAGCCGGTGACCGTCCGTGGCCGTAGCGCAGAGATTGCCCTCCTTGCCTTCAAGGTAGGTGCTGTTGAGCGCGTAGCGGGTCTCGTCGGTGGACTGACAGTACCCGACCTTGCTCAAGAGCTTGGCAAGGACGCTGCCGTCCATCGTGATGCCCACGCCGGCCACACCTTCGGGCAGAGCGGGGAACTCTTCGACCTTGGTCGTCGACAGGCGAAACTCCGCCGAGCCGGACGTCACGGTCAGGCGGTTCTTCTCAAGGTGCAGGGTGATCGTGTCTTCGGGCAGGGACCGGACGACGTCGCCGAGAGCCTTCGCGGAC
>Ga0114968_10001584_pt1 | contig 17458 bp, 24 predicted proteins | sample M_130807_EF_Meta_FD_87020 | JGI IMG/M metagenome (GOLD analysis project Ga0114968, IMG submission 87020) | Freshwater microbial communities from Lake Montjoie, Canada to study carbon cycling - M_130807_EF_MetaG | ecosystem: Environmental > Aquatic > Freshwater > Lake | place: Lake Montjoie...
ATTCACAAAGGAAAAACACATGAAAAAAGTATTGGCAGTGATCGCGGCATCATTGTATTTGATGTCGCCACAAGCAAACTCAGAAACAATTACAGGGGCAGGGGCAACCTTCCCCTTTCCTGTTTATAGCAAGTGGTCAGAAGCATATAGAGACAAATCAGGTATTGAACTCAACTATCAAAGCATTGGTAGTTCTGGTGGTATTAAACAAATCAAAGCAGCTACAGTGGACTTTGGTGCCACAGATGCACCCATGAAAGGTGAAGAATTAACAGCAAACGGACTAGTTCAATTTCCCACAGTGTTAGGCGGAGTTGTACCAGTGATCAACGTAGATGGTGTTAAGCCAGGTGAACTACAGTTGACTGGTGAAGTGTTGGCCAAGATCTTTGTGGGCCACATTGTGGTATGGAACGACCGTCGCATTCAAGAATTGAATCCAAAACTAAAATTGCCCGACGCCAACATTACCATTGTGCATCGTGCAGACGGATCAGGCACAACATTTATTTTCACAGACTATCTGACAGAAGTTAGTTCTGTTTGGAAAGAAGAAGTCGGCAAGGGTGCTGCCGTAAAGTGGCCTGCCACAAGTTCAGTGGGCGGTAAAGGCAACGAAGGTGTTGCAGCCAACGTGAGTCGTGTTAAGAATTCCATTGGTTATGTGGAATATGCATACGCTAAGAAAAACAAAATGACTTATGTAAAGTTGCAGAACCGTGATGGCAAATGGGTAGAACCCGATGATCTAACATTTGCGTCGGCTGCCGCAGGTGCAGATTGGTTCTCAACTCCAGGAATGGGTATCAGTTTGGTAAATCAAAAGGGCGCACAATCATGGCCCATTACAGGTGCAACATTTATCCTGATGTATCGCGAACCAAAAAACACAAAGAACAGTCAAGAAGTTGTGAAATTCTTTGATTGGGCTTTTACAAATGGCGGCAAGTTGGCCACAGATCTTGATTATGTTCCGCTGCCAAAAGCAGTGACTGATCGCATCCGCAGTGATGTTTGGACACAGATCAAGAAATAAATTATGCAGGCTTGACAAAGCTACATAATATGTTATACTATTAAAAGTAAATTAAAAAGGAGAAATTATGAAATTTACAAAAATTGTTCTAGCCGCATTGTTGGCCACTGGCCTCAGCGTTGGCATGGCACAAGAAGCCCCTCGCAATACAGAATTGTATGGCGTTATTGGTGTTGGCGCAGTCAGCGGCAGCGGTTTTGGTTCCAGCAATCAAGACTTTTCAGGTGTAGGTGAGCAACTGCACAACAGCAATCGCTTTGGCTTCAAAGGTTCGCAGGATCTAGGCGACGGCTTCAAGGCCAGTGTGCAATTAGAAGGCAACTTTAGTGCTCGCACAGGTGCCGCTGGTAAAGACTCAGGTGGCACAGGTTCAGCAGGAACAACATTGTTTGACCGTGAAGCCAACGTGGCCCTGAGCAACAAAGATTATGGCCAACTGCAACTGGGTCGTGGCAAGAATTTCTTATACAATGTATTAGATGAATTTGACTCACGCGGTAACTGGAACTTTGGTGGATTGAAGCCCATCGCACGTTATGCTGGTTTCTACTCTGGTTCAGGTGTCAGCAGATTTGACAACATGATTCGTTATACATCACCCAGCTTTGGCGGAGTTAAACTTGACTACTCATATTCAGCTGGTAACCAAATGGGCGACACCAGCTACAAATCCAGCTACAACGCAGGTGTTCGTTACACCAATGGACCATTGGATTTGGCATACACACACGAAGAAGCACGTTTGAGCACCACTGTAGTCAGTGAAGCCATTGATTTGGTTGCTGCCAAGTATGCTGTGTCTCCTGCATTGACATTGAATGTTGGCTACGCAGAAACTCGCAATCCTACTGCACAGACCACTTTCTACTCTAGCTCAAGCAAAGCAGATGGTAAAACAGATGCTGACACTTGGTTTGTTGGTGCAAAATACAAAGTGTCCGACCGTGTGAGTTTGAACGGTGGTTACTACAATGTTACAGATAAAATTAATGCTTCTGGCAAAGACAATGTAGAAATGGCCGCTGTTGGCGCAACTTATGCATTCGACAAGCGCACAGAAATCTTTATTGATTATGTGAAAGCAACACGTGCCTCAGGTGCAGTAAGTCCATTCACAGTGTATGATCGTTGGATTCCCAACGGTGACGGATCAACATACTCAGACAGCAAGTATGCTCAACACGCTGTGGCAATTGGCATGCAATTCCGCTTCTAATACTATTAGCTAAACCGACCGCAACGATTGAGCGGCACTGGAACTCGTAACCAGTACTAAGGGCCCGAAAGGGCCTTTTTTTATGACTGCATGATTTGGTCTGCAAACTCCTGCAACCGACGATGATGCCCACCTGACCAGTGTCGGCGCATCCATGAGTAACTGTCATACCAAAACTTGTTGGCTTCAGGATGGCATCCTATTAGGCCAATTCTGTCTTGTATAATGGCCATGGCATCACCATTGGTATAGGTAGCTACTGTTTCAAATTTTGTGCAGTCGCCTACTAGAGCACACCCATCATACCAAAACATCCGATCTGGTTGGCCTTGCCAAGTAATGTCAATGGCTTTGGCATGTGGGCGACGAGTGTCTGTTCCGGGCTGTTTTAGATACTGCACAGCATCCACACCGTCCAGCACATTGAGATAATTACTGCCTGCCCAATATGCACCCATGCAGATGCCTAGATATTTGCCACCTTCGGCGATAAATTTGCGCACTCTTTTTTCATTGTGTTTGAACAAGTTTGCATAACTGTCTGAGTCTCCAAACCCTCCTGGCACCACAATCATATCTACATTATCAAAGAATACATCTTCCAATCGGTTCTTAGAAAATAATTTAAAATTGTAGTAAGGACTTAATGCTTGGATAACTCCATTCCCACTCTGGACTGAGCATTTGGGATCATAGATAAAAAGGGCTATGGTGGGTTTCACGGGGTATTTATGTTTACACATATTGCAGATTTATGTGTTATGATATAAGTATTAGACATTGTAAGGATTCAGTATGTTAGCTAATATCGGAACAATACTTGGTATAGGTTTAGTAGTCACTGTTGTGTATTTGCTGGTCGAAGACCTGGTTCGTCGGCACAAAAAGTAATCGACTATTGTAACAATACTGTAACGCATCTAGATTTAAATACTAGATGCAAAAAACTTATCGCAGTATTTTTATCAGCGATGTTCATCTTGGCACCAAGGACAGCCAGGCTGACAAACTCAACAACTTCCTCAAACACAACACCTGCGAAACATTATATCTTGTAGGAGACATAATTGATGCATGGAAAATCAAACAAAACAAGTGGCGATGGAAACAAAGTCACACCAATGTCATTCGCCGCATTCTGGGTCATAGCAAACGTGGTACTCGTGTTGTATATGTGGCTGGTAATCACGACGAGTTTTTAAGACCTTTCATGCAGTATGGCATTGGCCTGGGCTTGATTGAAGTTGTAAATCAAGTCGAACACATTGGGGTTGATAACAAACATTATCTTGTGGTGCATGGCGACTTGTTTGACGGCATCACTAGACTGGCGCCGTGGTTGGCAATGTTAGGAGACAAAGCATATGATTTCATTCTTGGACTCAATACTCGTATTAATTGGATACGGCATCGTATGGGTTTTGGTTACTTTAGCCTTAGCCTGTTCCTTAAACACCGGGTCAAAAAAGCCGTAGACTTTATATTTCATTTTGAACACAACCTTGCTGACTACTGCCGCAAACGTGGATTTGACGGTGTGATCTGCGGGCATATACATCATGCTGAAATCAAAGACATAGACGGCGTAACTTATATGAATGATGGTGACTGGGTCGAGTCATGCACTGCCTTGGTAGAACATCATGATGGTCAGTGGGAAATTATTACTTGGACTCGGGAGAATGACAATGTGGTTGATGATATTGATAGCAATACACACAACGAATCCGCAAGATCAACCCGGAAGAATAGAATTAGTTTTCCCAAATCAAGCCAGTTGCGAACAGGTGCTGGCAACTATGAAATATGAACTAAAATTTAAAAGTTTTAAGGTAATAGGCCAATGTCAAAAACAATCCTGATAGCAACAGACAATTTACCGGATCAGATCAATGGCGTGGTTACCACTTACAAAAATATTGAGGCGTGTGCGGTTCGGGACAACTATCGTGTTGTATATCTTGATCCCGGGCGGTTCCGCTATGTTGATTGCCCTGGCTACAACGAAGTCAAGATTGCCTTTCCCCGGAACTTGGGCAAGATATTTGAGGAGATCCGTCCGGATCATATCCATATCGCCACGGAGGGTCCTATTGGTCTGCGTGTTAGACAATATCTTGACAAACACCATTATCGCTACAACACTGCTTATCATACTAAGTTTCCAGAAGGACTTAGAAAACTATTTGGCATACCTGAAGCCGTTACTTGGCCTCTAGTGCGCTGGTTTCACAAACATTCAGGCAAAGTATTGACCACCACAGACACCATGGTTCGTGAACTGCAAGAGCATGGGTTTGATGGTGAAATTGTGTCATGGACACGTGGTGTTGATCGTGACATATTCTATCCCCGTGCTAGACAACCCAATGACAAGACCACGCTGGTTTGTGTATCACGAGTCAGCAAAGAAAAAAATCTTGATGATTTTTGCAGCATGAGCTATCCCAACTCACGCAAGATCATGGTGGGAGATGGGCCATACCGTGCAGAACTTCAAGCACGTTATCCTGACGTGGAATTTGTGGGCTTCAAAACTGGCGCAGATCTGGCGTATTATTACAACTTAGCAGATGTATTTGTATTCCCCAGTCGTTGGGAAACATTTGGTATTGTGATGATCGAAGCCATGGCCTGTGGTACACCAGTGGCTGCGTATCCTGCCACAGGTCCACTAGATGTCATAGACGAAGGCATCACAGGCTGCATGAACGGCTACTTGAAACAAGCTGTCACAGACTGTTTGTTCTTGCCCAGGCATCGAGTGTGGGAAGGTAGCCAACGTTGGAGTTGGGATCGTGCCTGGGAAATTTTTAGGGACAATTTAGTGCCTGTTGTGTAATAAATATGCAACAGGAGAAGCCACTATGAAAAAAGTAACAGTGGCGTTGTTATTCTGCCTAATCAGCTCTATAGCCCACGCCCAGCAAATTGTTGACATGCAAAAACAGATCAAGTGCTCAGACGCACAAAGCGTAATGAATTACTTTTTGATAAACTATCAAGAGACGCCACTGTGGGTGGGCAAAACTACAACAGGCACACATATCACCTTGCTGGTCAATCGAGAAACAAGATCATGGACCATGATTGAATATGATGCTGCTATGGCCTGTGTGTTAGGCGCAGGCGACACTTCAAGCAAGCCCGAAATTTAAACTGTTCGATCGATGTAGCCAGTCCAGTAGTCCCCTGGTGGATTGGCCTTTAGATCTTGCACTCTGGCAAGCAAGTTGTCATAAAAAGTATCTACTTCACCGTTCCAACGTCCCATCAATCCTTTGATGGCATGTTCACAGTATTCCCAATTTTGATCGCGGTATGCTTGTATAAGGTCTGCATGCACTTTCTTGTAGGCATCCAACACTGGGAAATCATGCAGGGCAATTTTTTCAACCACACAATAAGATGTTGCTTTTTTGTTGTCTGGCGGCAATACAAATGTGTCTAATTCCAATACCACATAGTTGTCGGGGATGGTGTCAAGGGCTTCGCCAAATATAATGTTCATACAGTTTCCTTTTAAATATGTATCATGAGTTTTGCATTTGATTTAATTTCTGATATTCACGCAGAGACTTGGCCTGATTTTGATTGGACTGGTCGGGCCACCAGTTCGTATTGTGTTGTGGCCGGAGACCTGGCACGTGATCGAGACACAGTAATCAACACCTTGCTACACCTTGGCACATGCTATCAAGCAGTGTTTTATGTAGATGGCAACGACGAGCATCGTTACTACTACGAGGACCTGAATGACAGTTATGCTGATCTTGTTCGGAAAATAAGAAAGATACCCAATGTTGTGTTCTTGCAAGACAATGTTGTTGTGGTAGACGGTGTTGCAATCGTGGGCACCAATGGATGGTGGACATACCATCTTGATCCTGGTATAGACGCAGAACAGACTTCATTGTGGTTTCAAGATCAATGCAGAGTCAGTGCTCATGTTGCCAAAACTGTGGGACGACTGGCTGCAACAGATGCCAGTTACATGACCACCAGCATCAAACGACTGCAAACTCACAACGATGTTAAAAAAATTGTTTGTGTGACTCACACCGTGCCCAACTCTAGTTTGATTTCTCACGACATTGGACTGGCCGATACTCTTAGATTCAATACCATGGGCAACGGGTTCATGATGCGAGCATTAGATGCAGACACGGAAAATAAATTGCACACCTGGTGCTTTGGTCACTATCACGGAAGTGTGGACCAAATACGTCATGGTGTGCGTTTTGTCAACAACTGTAGAGGCCGGGGAGATACTGATTGGCGTCAATATGTATACCATCCTCTACGCATTGTGATAGACGATTAATTTACAGTTTCGGGTTCTAGTTTGATCTGCAGTGGATAGCTCTGTGATCGTGCGCTGAGTGTTACTTCAATGCCTTTTTGTTCGGCGATTTCATAAGGCAACACTGCTACAGTGGCCTGTCCTGCTTGGTGAATATCCACAGTGATTTGTTCAGCAGTGGCTGGTGTGTAATCAAAGTATTCAATCAAACTGTCTACCACGAATTCCATTGTGGTCTGGTTATCATTCAAGTAGATAACTTTAAACATGGGCGGCTCTTTCACAGCCTCTGATGGTTTGATTCGTGTGCGGGTATCGCTCTGTGCCATTTCTATTCCTTGCTTTGCTATACAATCAGTGACAGCAGGATTGCTGTCACTGTATTTACATTATATTACTCTTTGTAGGTAATCGCAATGGTCTTTGGTTTGGCTTCTTCGGGCACTTCACGTTTCAAGTGAACATTCAAGATACCAAGTTCAAGATGTGCATTGCTGATTTCCACGTGATCTGCAAGTTTGAATTCACGTCGGAAGTCTCTGTTGCTGATGCCTTTGTGCAGATAGTTTGGCACAATTTTTTCGCTGTCTGGATCATACTCTTTTCCTTCAATGATCAAGAAGTTTTTGTCCTTGGTAACTGAAAGATTGTCCAGGCCAAATCCGGCCACAGCCAAACTGATCATGTACTCGTCATCATTGATTTGTACAATGTTGTAAGGTGGATAGTTGGTGTTGCCTTGTTGAGCGTTCACCCGCATGAGATCATCAAACAAGTTATCGAAACCGATACCAAATTTGTGAATTGCGGGAATATCGAAACTGCGAAGGGTTAGAGTTTTTGTCATTTGTTTTCTCCTTTATTAAGCAAGATGACTTTTTGAATTGTAGCCCCACCATGGGCACTACAGCAGTATTTATTATAACACAAATGAGAATTATATTTTGTTATTTAGGTCAGACACCACACAAAAATTTATCCAAGTATGCATTTGATTCCAACTTTTTGGATTCCAGGTCAGTGCAAACAAGGTATAGTTGCGATCATCCTCAAATGTCAATCGATGTTTGTATTTTATTGTTTTTTGTTTGTGCGGAACTGGGTATTTTTTTAACCAGTCCTGTATTTCTTGTTGTATTTCTGACAAAGCATAGTATGTGTATTGGCTGTCTTGCCCTTTTTTTGGCAATTTAAACTCAATATACATCAGTGTGTCCGAGGAGGTAGTTGTTGAGCCGCCAGTTGTTTGCGCCAACGGTTCTTGGCAGCACTGCGTTTGAGTTTTCTAGCAGTTGTGGGCTTGATGTAGAATTCACGTTTTCTAAGATCGTTTAGTATGCCAGAATTCTGAACTTTTTTCTTGAACTTGCGCAGGGCTTTTTCAATATTGTCATCTTGGACCAATACAGATCTTGCACGTGATTTATTCATTTATTTCTTTGATCTCCTCAGGAATATTTACCTGCTGAGTATCAATAGAAACGGTGCGAATACCATGTGTGCGATAACGGGCCAAGTTATACATGTGCGGCAACAGCACACGTTCAAGTTCCGAATGCAAGCCACGGGCACCGGTTTTGTTGGCAATAGTGCGCTCGGCAATAAGGTCCAGGCTGTCAGAACTGAAGTTCAGTTCAACTTGATCACGTTGGAACAACCACTGATATTGACTGACATAACTGTGCTTGACATCTTGCAATATGCAAATCAAGTCAGGCTTGGTAAGCTCATTCAAGGCAACCCAACTGGGGAAACGTCCCACAAACTCAGGTATCATACCAAACTTGATCAAGTCTTCAGGTGTGGTCTTGTCAAGCGTCAATGTTGCATTGTCTGCTACTACTTGTGCAGAAAAGCCAATTGAGGTGCCTTTTACTCGACTTTTTACAATGTTATCCAGGCCAACAAATGCACCACCAGCAATGAATAGTATGTTGGCAGTGTTAATTTCCACAGTATCACCTGCTGGATGCTTGCGACCGCCTTGTGGAGTGATCCTGCACTTGGTGCCTTCTACCAGTTTTAACAATGCTTGCTGTACACCCTCACCTGACACATCTCGCGTGATACTGGCACTCTCGCTACGGCGTGAAATTTTGTCAATTTCATCAATAAACACAATGCCACGCTGTGTCTTTTTTACATCGCCGCCAGCGGCTGTGTATAATCGTGTGATCAAACTCTCCACATCATCGCCTACATAACCTGCTTCGGTCAGACTTGTGGCATCTGCAATCACAAATGGCACATCCAAATAACGTGCCACTGTGCGAGCCAACAGGGTTTTGCCCGATCCTGTGGGTCCAAGCATGAGAATGTTGGCTTTTTCAATTTCAGTATCCGGATCAGCATTGGCAATGCGTTTGTAGTGATTGGCAATGGCCACACTCAGCACCATCTTGGCGTGACTCTGTCCGATCACATATTGATCCAGGTGCTCTTTGATAGCTCTGGGATCCAGTGTTTCATCTGTGGCATCTTTGACCTTGACTGGTAGTTCATCTTTGAGCAGGGTCTGGCACAGGTCCACACATTCATTGCAGATTGAGACTTCATTGCCCACAATAAGTTTGGCCACTGAATCTTTATGCTTGCCGCAAAAACTACAGTTGTCTAGGGTTTCGGGTGTTTTCATTTATGATCTTATTGTAAAGGGTGTCAAAGTTGCGGTCTAGCCACTGATCCACCGACTGTGGGTTCCACGATATTGTGGATTGTAGTTTATTTAAATCTGCGCGGCTTTGCCATTGATATTTTTCAACCATGTGCTCTGGCATGGGCGCTGGCAGCACTTGTATATTGTCAAATCTCTGTTGTATGCTGTGTGCAATGTCCCAGAATGTGAGTTGCACACCGGTGCCAATGTTGTATACCCCACTTGTGCCTGTGTCTTTCAACTGCATCATTGCTGAAATGCAATCATCCACGCTAACAAAATCTCTTGTGCCCAAGCGTCCATTATGATTCCACACTGTGAGTGGTTGACCTATAATGGCTTGTCGCATGTATGTGCGTATGGGACTGGGCTGTGCTTTGTGTCCTTCATTGCGTCCATACACGTTGAAGAACCTCATGCCTTGCACAGGCACTGTGAAGCGTTGTGTTGCTATCCAGTTGTCAATGGCCAGTTTGCTCACACCATACATGTGCTGTGGCTGCACCGGACCCCACTCTGGGCTGTTTGACCAAGGCCCATATACACTGGCACTTGAAGCATAGGTAATACCACACCCCCAACGTTCAGCAGTTTGGATCCAGTCTTGTGTGTCCGTTATGTTCTTGCGAACAATGTCCGTCCAGTTGTCAGCATTGGTTTCGCTGATGGCTCCCATGTGAAATATCCATTCTATGGGTGTGCGCACTGTATAAGTGTGATGACGTGTGTCCCAGTCAAGACCATGCACATCGTGCCCTTGGTCCGTAAGATACTGCTTGAGTTCGCTGCCAATAAAGCCGCGGTCGCCGGTTACTAAGATCATGTGTTGATGGGTCGTACGCGACGAGCAATGGCATCTGCTTCGGCGTCACTCAACATGTCTGGATCATATTCACCACTTGTGAGTTTGGCAATCAAATGCTCAATGTATGCGTCATCGTATGTGTAGTTATCAGTTAAACTTTTGTCCGTTATAATCCAGTGATGTCCGTTGAACTTATACAACACGTTGGGCATTTGATCCACACGCATGAACGTGTCGCCCTTGACTGGCTTGGCCGGGAAAGCAATGCCAAAACCTGACGTGGGCTCTCTGCCCAAGTCGTTGTCCGCCACTAACTGCATCCAAGGCAGTTCTTGAATTCTACCAGTGGCTAATTTAGCACGTTCTTCTTTGATTGTTCGGTCCGGATTTTCACTTTTCCACTGTTTGATTGCGGCCTTGACAGCAGGGTCTTCATGATCTTCAGTTTCAATATCTTGTGCTACTGCGTTCAAATAATCCTGATTGAACGCCACTGGTGCTACCACTGGTTTGAGATCTTTGAAATGATCAAATTTATCCAAGTAAGGATATTGTTCATACATCCAACCCGGAGGATGAGGATCTTTGGGCAGTTCGTCAGCAAACAACGAACTGGTTTCAACTGTTTTACCGGTGGGCTGTTCTAGTTCTGCTATCTTGCGCAGTTGTTCTATTTGTTCTTCTGACAATGGGCCATCATCGGCTTCGTAAGCAGGTTGTGATCTACGCTCACGTTCCCACTTCAAACTCTCTGTGGCGGCCAACACCATCATGATGGCTAGTGGATCAAACACCACAACCAATATGATAATAACCCAACGCACAGCACGTTCTAGTAGGTTGGCGTCTGGATTGTCGCCATAGACCAGGGCCGCGATGTATTTGATTGGGCCTACTTCTGCTTCTACTTTTCGTACTTCCGCCGCAATGGGCGCACGTTCTTCACTAAGGGCGGTAATAGTTTTCTGTTCGGCCGCAATCTCAGATTGAAGGCGGACACGTTCTTTCTGCTGTGCTCTTCGGACTGCAACAGCTTTATCGGCACCTTTTTCATCACTGCTTCGACCCATAACCTGGTCCACAGCCTCATCCATTTGTTTAAGCGCCTTCCGGTTTGCATCAATATTGTCCTTTGCTGTTTTGATCTTTTCATCATATACACTGATCTTTGCCAGGACATCACCTGATACTAGACTCTGGTCACTGTGTGCTTTTGACAGGAATCCAAAGATGCCCATGCTGGTGATCACCATGAGCATGCCCACAGCAGGCACCAGATACACTTTCATCAACAATCTGCAACGGTGCCAGTATTCGTGCAACCATACTGTGACAGTGACCTTGGCTACTTCTAGGATAGAGCCCATGATAATGATAGGAACAACTGCTGATGCAAAAATAGCAGTAAGGCCCAAGATACTATACCAGGCCGCAACCATGCTCAATGAAAGAGCGGTTAACAATGTGAAATAACTGAGGAACATAGATTTATTTATTAGGTGGTATACGGACAGATACGGCTAGTTTAACTGCCAACCATGTGGCAATCTTCTCATCAGGAACATCAAACCAAACCCATATAGACTTGTCTGGATTCCAGATCAGATCTTCCAGGCGACGTCGAACATGATTTTGTCCCTGCCATTTGTTGGCACCAAAGGTCTGATTGAGTTCACGTATTACTGCATACCAGACTTTGATATCACGCAACTCAATCTGAATACGGTGCATGACCAAGGGCGTTGATCTAAGAGAGTCGAGGGATTCAAACATACTCAACGCAGAGGTTTCAATTTCAACAGACATTACTATCCTTCTCACTGTTTTTATCTACAAGGCATACTCCACTGGGTACCAGCCAGTGTTTTGATCTGTTGCCAGATCTAGCCAGTGTCTCATCCTACGGGATTTACGTTTCTGATGCCACGGCACACGGCAGGACCGGTTACAGATCTATTCCTACCGTGCCCATTAAACAACCCACCTCCCTGGTCATGCACAGTGATTATACTGTGACTGCTAGGCGTTGTCAATGTTTTTCTTGGTTAATTCACACACAAGGAGAAACTGCTCGTAGGCCAGTTTCACAGCAGGATTGGTTAATAATTGCTGGGCTTCCTTTTGCATGGCCTTGACGCCAGCATCAACAATTTCCCTGGCACTGGCAATTTCAATGGTGTAGACGTCATCGCCCATGACCTTGTTCCACTGTTGCCAAGCCTGTTGTTGTTTTTGGGTAAGTGGATGCTGGCGTGGACGCATGGCACTGGCATCACGCACAGCCTCACTCATATTGTCTTCAGCCACACGTCCAGCCGCAATCATGGGTGCCAGTGCAGGATCAATGTTGTAGCGTGTGCTACGGCCGCCGGGATAGCACATGATCAAATGATTGCCTTTGGGCATGGCATCATGTAATTCGTAGTCATTCTCCATTACAGGATAATACCTACGTCCACGTTTTTCGTAGTAGATCTTCTTGGTCATTTACATACTTGTGCAATTTTATCTACATCCATGTTGGCGCGAATGGCTTCAATGCGGCATTGGCTGTTTTGATACTCTTTAAGAGCAAGTCCTGCCATTGGCGTGCCAATAATAACAATCATAACAATCGCATACCATTTCATATCAGTGCCCATCGTGTGTCTCCCAGGTGTTGGTTTCATAATCCCAGTGTCGAGTATCGTAGAAGTGTAGTTCAACATCAAACCCAAATACACCAAGCATGATTCTAGCGCCTCCGTGGTCACCTGCAGGCTTGAAATTAAAATCTACATTAATGATGTGATTGGTGCGATACCCATTGAATTCCACGGCCTTGTTCTTGCCAATCATCTTGGTTTTATTCCAAAGAATAGTCCATCGACTGCTCCATGGATTGTAGATGTCGAAATTTAAATTAATCATTGTAGTTCCAAGTTTGCAATTAATTGGTCTGTGGGCACACTGTTTTGCACATAGCCTTGTGCTACCATGTTGTAATAGTGACCGCTGGGTGGCTGTTCATAGGACTGGTCAGTCATTTGATACACCAAGGCAGTGTCTGATCCGCGATCAGTATGCACCAAAACTGTGAACCGTGTGTAGTGCCAAGGATAGCCTTCTAACCGGTCCAGTGCCTGCAAGTTGTCGTCTGTGATTTCCCACAGCACACCATCACACCAGTTGCCGGCCTCAGGTTCAATGTCTGCAAAATGGCGGAACACCAATGCATAGTCCATGATCCATGCTGGGCCCAGACAAACAGCACCCGGACATCGGGCGGCCATTTGCTCTAGATTAGTGTTCATACCATATGCAAAATACTTCAAACTTTTTCCCCAGCTTCGAAATCTCTGAAACGTAAAAATCTAGGGAATCTCAAACTGTATGATCCGTCTTGGTTTTGCGTAACTGCATCAGCTTGCACTTCCACCAAGTGGCCAACCAGATCTGCCCGGCTGTGCCAATACTCATCCCTATCGCTATCAGACAAACCGCTGCCAACATTAACACGAATATGTCGTCCATTGTCATCTCCTTCACAGATTATAGCACCCAGCCGTCCCTCATTGCGACCTGTGCCTTCTTCAAATCCCACAATGTTGAGGTCAACTGTGATTGTGGGTTTCCATTTCATCCACGAATCAGTGCGTTTGCACAGATACGGAGCATCCATGCTCTTGATCATGATGCCTTCAAAGCCACCTTCCACAGCGGCTTCAGCATAGCGTTGCATGATGTCATGCCCTTCGGCTGTGTCCAAATCCACATCCAAGCCGTTCATGATCTGCAAAGGACCATCTTCGGGCAATCGAGCCCTAGCACGTTCCAGTTGTTCAATGCGTTTGTGTTGTTGTGCATTGTAGTGACCTTCTTGAAAACTGCCGAGGGGCAAGACGTCAAAGATGTGATAGGTCATGCCTGTGGTCACTGCATTGCTTTTGCGATGCGCTTGCTTCATGAGCTTCTGAAAACTCTCGCCCACAATCTCGCCATCCAGCACCATGCGTTGATGTATTCTGTTGCCGCCGCCTTCGCCAGCTGTAAATTTTGTGCTGTGTTGGCGGATAGCATCCGCAATCTCAGGAAAGTTCTCAAACACTTTGCCATTGCGACTGTATAGTGTGACATCGCCATCTTCAATCACTGCCAACACACGCACACCATCCAACTTGCACTCCAGTCGCTTGATACCCTTTAGCTTTTTGGGTTGGTCTGTTGAGTCTTGTGCCAGTTGACAAGTAAACACAGGAATCCGCCACTCTGTTCGGCCCAAGACCTTGTTCAAAGTTTTCTCTGAGATACCACAGCGCAGGTCTTTGATCAACACACGTCTACAGAGATTGTTCCACTCTACGCTGTCAAAGCGTTTCATTGTTTCTAAGATAGCGTCTCGAGCACGATGTCCTGAGAATGATCGTGTGCGCAGACCTTCCAGTAAGCCCCAGAACACAGGCCAAGGATTTTCAGCATGCTCAATGCCCGAACTCTCGGGCACTTGTCGGACATGGAATGTGTAGTAGGGATTGTAGGCCTGGTAGCAGTTGAACAAGAAACACTGTGCATTGGCACTGCCCAACTTTGCGGCCATCAAGGCTTTTTCAATCACCTTTTCTTTGTGCAGTCGGCTATCACTGGATTCAAGATCTCTTATCCAATCGGCTGCCACAGTAATACCGTTGAATTGTTTGTGTGTGAAGTCAATGTCATTCATATATTTACAGGGTTACCATGATGAGTTATAGAATACTTTCAAACCCAAGAACATTTCTGCACGAGCCGCCTGGATGAATTTCAGATCACTAGGCTTGTAGTAGTCATCTGCTTCATTGCCAAAAAAGAATCCTGACGTTGCAGGCAGTTGATCGTTTTGCACTGCATACTCTAGTTCATCCAAGTCCTCGGCAGTGAGTTCCATTTCAATGCCGTTGAAGTTGTCTGCTTCGCGTAGTTCATTGCCTTCACGCTTGAGCCACAGTTGGGCCATCCATCCATGCAGGTTAGGATGTTTGCGCCAGTAAGCCAGTTCACGTGGCTTATTGACATTGGGATTGCGGTGTTCTTTGTGATCTGGATCCCACTCTGCGCCTTCGTAGAATTCGTTTTGTTGGCCTGCTCGGGCGGCCACGTATGCATACATATCCAATCCCATTATGCGGCCTCCAACATGTTGGCTGGCACCTTCCACAGCATCACACCGTCTTTGACCGTGACATACTTGATGGCAACCTTGGTCACTGTGCCTGTCACTGTCACACCACGCTTGGTGCTGTGAAACTTCACAGTGTCACCTTTGGTAAACGAGCGGATCTTCACTGCACGAAGCTGGGCACGAGCATACTGCACCGCATCATTGATGCTGTTGAGCTGTTCGTTTGAGAAATTGCTGAACATGATAGAAGTGTTGACTTCTTGAATTGTTGCGTATGTCATTTCGGGCTCCTTTTTGTTACAATATGTCCATATTATAGCATTTTGGCAATTATTGGTCAACCGCCAAAAAGTAATACTCAAGTATTACATGCTCCAGAATGATTCTGAGCTGGGTGAGCAGAAGCAAGGTGTGTTGACATCTTCTTCAAACTTTTCACCTGTCATGATGTTGGTCTTTTCGACCATGCGGGGTTGGTAGTGTTTGGTGTCTATAATGCTGAGATCAGCCACACTCCAACCTTCTTTGCGGCACAGACGTGTCCGTGTTGCACGGGCGGCACCAAAAGTTTTGTAAGCACGGGTAGGATGAGGACCATCTGAATGGATCATTCCAGTGCTTCGAACAATAATGTAATACATCTTGGACTCCTTTTTACTACAATAACTCTATTATATACAAAACGGAATTTTTGGTCAACCAAAATGTGAGCACTGCAATCACCAGCAGTTCTGCTACCGTAAACTTAGTACGATAGTATGCCTGTAATACTTTGTGTTTAAATTGGTTTACCCGGTTCATGCTGTTATTATAGCACTAGGGCAATTTTTGGTCAAGCAGTAAAAAGTATTACTTTTTTAGCCTATCAACGCCCGGGCTTGTGCGGGTGTGTATTCACTGCTACTCAGCGTGGCCTGCGGCGGCACTGCATCAGGTTGTTGAGGCACTGCATTGTCAATTTTCAAGTTGACAGCATTGAGTCCAGCAGTGTTGCGACCTTCACGTAGCGCACCCACCATGGCTTGACCATACTGGTTGGCAGTGTTGGCAATGCTTTCCAAAAATTCAGCGGCCATTCCTGTTTGTGTTTCTTGACCGTAGCCGGCAAGTGCAGGAATAAAAGCAGTGATAGGCAACTGTGCGCCGGCGGTGAGTGTGCTGTAGTTGATTGATGCCAGCGATTGAAATGTGGACTCATTGGCACTGTGTTTGGTCATTTCTGTCCAGGCAGTGTTCAAGGTGGCAGTAGCAGTGCCCATGGCAGTGATGGCTGTGCCGATGGCAGCATCAGCGGCTGTGACCAGGGCAGCAATGGCTGCATCGTATGTGGCATATACGCCTGCGGCTGACCCTGCCGGAATAGTAATAGTGGGCGGTGCACCGTATGTTCCAGACACAACATTTTTCATTCGAGAATAGATGTCATTGAGTGTGGTGAGTGTGCCAGCGGTGAGTTGAGCATTGATTGTGCTGATAACTGTGGACAGGTCAGTGTTGTAGGGAATGCCGGCTGCTGACCCAAAAAAGTCTGTGGTCAAAAATGTGCCATTGGGCCCTGATCCCAATGCTATGTTTGTGGCGTAATATGTGGCCACCGCAGCAGGCACAGGTGTGGTGGTGTTGGCAATCAAATCTAGGCCTTTCAAGGTGCCTAGTTTTCTACTGTAGACTGCGGTCTCCGCGGCTGTTTGTGCTAGTGTGGTCATTGCAATACCGCCGCTAGTTTGAGTGCCGATGTTCTAGTGATACCTTTGACTTGTTGGAATGCAATTTGCAGTGCGCGATTGGCTGCGGCATTGGCTGCAGGTATTATCTTGCTCAAGTCATCACACCCCACCGGTGTCAACACGCCCGAATTCAATATAGGAGTAATCACACTGTTTACATCGCCATTGACGTTGTATATCAACACAGGTCCATTGGGAGTGGGCAAGGTCAAACTTGAATAGCTTGTGGGGAATATTTTTACAGGATTCAACAGTTCACACATGGCTGCAATATTGGGCAAAGTGCAACCCAGTATATCCAGCACTTCTTGCAAAGCTGTGCCAGTGACTTCGCACAGGCCAGGATATGCTAGTTTTTGCAGTGTGTCAAAGGCATTTTGTGTAAGTCCATCAGGACTGAACAAACTTTGCACGTTGAGGTTCACAAGGTCAGCAATGTTTTGATCAGTTAATCCCTGTGCTTTCAACGCCGCGGTCACTGCTGGGGTTGATCCGTTGAGCATGTTTCCCTTGGCGGCCAATTGATTTAACAATGCTGCCGGGGTGCCAAATATGTCAACATTTTCAAGACTGAACAA
>Ga0114968_10001586_pt1 | contig 17457 bp, 10 predicted proteins | sample M_130807_EF_Meta_FD_87020 | JGI IMG/M metagenome (GOLD analysis project Ga0114968, IMG submission 87020) | Freshwater microbial communities from Lake Montjoie, Canada to study carbon cycling - M_130807_EF_MetaG | ecosystem: Environmental > Aquatic > Freshwater > Lake | place: Lake Montjoie...
GGTTTCTCAACAATAACAGGAAACAATAAAACAACAACACACAATAGCACATTAATTGATTTTAGACCATATATGCAATTATCATCTGGTGTAACTGTACCATCGAATCAAGATCCTGATTCAAATATTAATTTTTATAAAGTAAAATCAATTTATTGCCCTACAAATAAATTTATAGTAAATAATACTTATTATGCAGATAGATTTGATAATCTTTATATAAACAAAAATGGAGAATTTACTTTAGATTCTGGAGTACCGTCAAAGAAACCATCATTCCCTGCAACAAATACCAATAAAGGAATGGTTATCTATAGATTATATGTTCCAGGTTATACCCATTTTATTGATGATATTAGAATTACTATGGTAGAAAATAAGAGATATACCATGCGTGATATTGGTAAACTAGAGAAAAGAATACAGAATTTGGAATATTATACTACATTATCTTTATTAGAACAAGAAGCAAATGCTCTTTCTATTGTTGATGGAAATGGGTTAACTAGAGAAAAGATGGGTATAATTACAGATTCGTTCACAAGCCATGCTGCAGGTGATACTGGAAATATAGAATACAATGTTAGTATGAATACAACCGAAGGTTATTTAACTGTACCAACAAAAGCAGTTAAATTACCAATCAAAGAATCTGGAAACCAATTAAGTTTATTATCATCACAAAATGCTTCTGGTTATAGCACAGGATTATATCAATTAGCACCACAAGGAACAGAACAGTTTTTATTCCAACCATTAATGACAAATGCAATATCGTTAACTGGTTTAGATCTTGCTGTGTATGATGGAACAGTATTCTTGACACCATCAGTAGATGATTGGGTTGATACACAAATTCAACCACCACTAAAAGTAAATCTTGATGGAAACACTGATGCATTGAATCAAATGGCACAAGCATTATTTAATAACAATATTGCACCATTTGGAGCAGTATATGGTAAATGGACAGATGTTCCAGGTTCAGAACAGCATACACATCAATGGAATAATCACCATAATGCTGCAGGTTACACCAAAGAATGGGATCAAACCAGAACTGTAGATAAGACATTTATGACTACTTCTACCAGTGAAGTAGATTTAGGTGAAAGAATTACTGATATCAATATTTCTCATTACATAAGACCCCAAAAAATAAAAATTAAAGCAGTTGGTTTAAGACCAAATACTAGATTTTATGTGTTTTTTGGTAATGAAAATATAGATCAATATTGCACATTTAGAAACAGTACAGGTCCGTTTGTACAAGTACTACAAAGTGGAACTATACCAAAAACAAATAGTGACGGAGAAGTTGAAATTGAATTTTCAATTCCTAGCGGCAAATTTAGAACTGGTGAAAAACAATTAACAGTAACTGATAATGAAAAAAATGATAGAGGAAATAAATATACACTAATGTATGCAAGCGGTGTATTTGCATCTTCAGGATTGACAGTAAAGAAACAAACCACTGTTGGTACTGTTAGAAATTTTGAAATGCAGCATACTCATGATGTTGAACAGCAACACAAAACACAAAATGTTGTTTGGACTTGGGATCCAGTTGCTCAAACTTTCTTTGTGAACGAATTAGAATATCCAGAAGGAATTTTCTTAGAATCAATAGATTTAATTTTTGATAGTAAGGATGAAAGTATTCCTGTTAGTGTAGAAATTAGACCAACAATTAATGGATTCCCAGATATTAATAAAATACATCCCGGCGGTTATGCAATAAAAAATCCATCACAAATTAATATACCGGGATCTGTTACCCCAAATTGGACTAATAGTAATCATATTACTACTTTTAAATTTGATTATCCAGTATATCTACCACCAGGTCAACACTGTGTTATGATAAAATCAAATAGCAAAAAATACACCCTTTGGTGTGCTCAGATGGGAAATACTATTGTCGGTTCAAGCACAAACGAAAGAGTAACAAGTCAACCAGAACTTGGTGTATTTTTCCGTTCTGCAAATGCTAGCACTTGGGAACCAGATGGTACAGTAGATTTATCTTTTAGATTAAAGAAATATTATTGGTCAACAGGTGTATCAAAAACATTAGAATTTATACCAACAGCATCACAATCACAATTTGATGATGTTTCTTATAACTTATATCAAAATACATTTGAAACAAATACAAATAAATTGACTTATGAAATCATAAATCCAAATCTTGCACATGCAGATTTTGATTCTTGTCGAGTAAGATTTGCTATAACATATAAAACAACATCTAGTACAGATATAACATTCACTGATGTTAAAAAGAATACAGATATAGTTCTATCTTCTGCGGGGCAATTAGATAAATCCAGCGATTCTGTGATGAAATCTGTTTTTAAAACCACAGCAATCTTTAAACCAACTAACAGAAATGTTAGCCCCATTTTTGATATATTGCAAAGTGGTATAACATTTGTTAGAAATATGATAGACGTTGCTGAAATAGTAGATACAACAACAAATCCACCAACAATAAATTCTACTGTATCAAATTATGAACTTGCACCATCAGCAACACTAAAGCCAGGAACCATTGCAGGTACAAATCCAGCAACAGTTCGATATCTATCAAGAACTATTGTATTGGATGAAGAATCCACTGCTCGAAATATTAAAGTTGGATTAACTGCATATTTACCAAAAAATAGTAGAATATTTGTATATGTTAAAGCAGGAAATACTACAGACAGTACATCATTTGATCTTCTATCATACCAAGAATTAAAATATATGGGAGTCCCCTTTGTTTCTAATAATATAGAAGATTATAGATCTATGGAGTTTGAATTGCCACAAGATATAGACCTATTTAATAGATTTAAGATAAAAATTTGTATATTTGCCGCAGATAGTACTTCAACACCAAAGATTAAAGATATGAGAGCATTTGCAATATTATGAATAGAAAATTAATTCCAGTTTTTGGACATCCAAACTTATGGAGAGATCCCCAAACAAATGCTATTTTAAATAAAGATCCAGCAAAAAGACAAGTTAAAGAAAAACTTGAAATTTTAGATAATAAATATAATAAGATAGAAGAAGAAGTAAGTAATATTCAAAATTCAATAAATGAGTTAAAAAACCTTTTACTTAATTATTTAAATAAAGAAAATAAGAACTAATGAGCACAGAAACCAGAACTTATCAAATAGTACCCTTAGTTATTTCTGATACATTTAATACTTGGTTTAATAAAACTAATGAAATGGTTGAGTTGTTAAACAATGTAGAACCTCTTCGATTATTAAGCGGTTCTGGTATTAATATTTCAGATAACACTGATAGTTCTGATGGAACATATACTCTATCATTAAATTTAACAAATAATTCTGGATTATCGTTTAAAACAAATAATTCTGTTGGAATCGATATTTACTCATTAACAGAAACAGTCGCTTCAAATGGCGATTATGTAATGATTCAACGAGACGATACTTCTGATCAAATTTATAAAGTTGATGTTGCAAATATATTACCTTTAACGATAAATGGTAATCATATATTTAATAATACTGATTTTACTAATTCATATATTGCATTTGAAACTGAAAATTTATTTTTAAATTCAACAAATGTTTTAGTAGAAAATTCATATTTAACTTTAAACTATACTTTAGATAGTAATAATGATTTTTTAAATAAAACCTTAATACAATCTGGATTAAAAATACCACATTTAACAGGAAATATATTATTTAAATATTCTGGTTCAGATAATGCTTGGCTTGCTAATACAAATTTAGGAATAACTGATGATAATGGTTTTGTAAACTCTAATTCAGATATAATATCTCAATTTAATTTTAAATTACTATCCGGTCAAACAAACCTTGCTTTACGATTAGAAAAAAATATAAACAATAGTTGGTGTATAAGAACCGATAATGCAGAAAATACTTTATATTTTGGTATAGATCCTTCTGATACCGATGGCAATTATATCAATATATTCAAAATAAAACAACTAACTTCTGGTGAAGGTGGCGGCACTTTACTCTATGTAAATGATAAAATTTACATTGCTAATATTCAAAATAGTACACAATTTAAAACAACTCCAACAGCATTAACTTCATATAACGTTCCGCTTTCTAATACAAATGGTGTATTAGATGCAAGATGGACAAATCGATTTGTAACAAAAAATGTTGTGGGAACAGTAAATGAAGGTGATATAGTACGCATCACAACAGATACAGATTCTTATGCAATAACAAGAGCATCAGCAACAACTGAAGAAAATAGTAATGTTGTAGGTTTAGTTGAGAGAATAAATTCAGGAAAATATTATGTAGTAACTTCAGGAGAATTCAATACTTCATCAGTTTCTCTATCTTTAATTGAAGGTGAAACTTATTATCTATCAACATCAGCTGGCCGATTAACAACAACAAAACCAAATGCAATAGTAAAACCAATATTGATTGCAACTGGGACAAAAACAGGTATATTATTAAATTCAGCATCAGCACAAACCGCAACATTTAAAAATTTCTATTTATTAAACACTTGGACTGGTGCCACAGAAGAAACAGTAAGCCCAACAGAAGTTGATGAAACTTTATATTTAAAGGGTGGAACTGGCATTTCAATCACAAAAAATACAAATAATGAAATTGAATTTTCTCTATTAGGTGGTCCCGGAACACAACAAACATTCCGATATATTAATGGAATAAGTTCAACTTCTGCTAATGATCAAATAATTTTTAGTGGCCTAAATGGTATTGAAATTCAAGTTGGCAAAACTTGGTCAGATACAGAAGTAGAAATTTTTGCACCAAACGGATTTGGAAAAGTCCAAGTATATGGATTAGGTACAGATGAAGAAGACTTCTTATTAGAATCAACAACAAGTGACGATACCTTAACTATTAGAGGTGGTTTTGGTATAAAAATATCACAAACAACTGAAAATGAAATACAAATTGATGCGGATGGAACTTCAGTTCCTGCAGACAATAGTGTGGGTGATAATCAATTAGAAAATATGCTTCCACATTCTGTCAGAATTTCTGATGAGACTGGTAAATCTACCTCTGTCCAATTGAATGGTATTCCTAATTATTACATGGATAGTGATGGATCTTTTTACATACAAAACTCGGTAACACATGCATATGAAGGACCATTTTATGGAGAAGGTCCGGGTGGCGACGGAACTCCATCCGAAATTGCTGGTTTAGTTTTAGGTAGAGTGTTGGATGAAAATGGTGATCTTAGTAATTTAAGTGGTTTAAATAGATCAGATCTCAGAACTCTTCTAGGTATATCACCAACAGGATATTTGGAAGAAAATCAAAACGCATTTAGTTCAATATATGTTGTAAATGGAACTGATACTGGATATTTAAATGCTGCAGAAAAAACAGACACATTAACATTACAAGCAGGCGTTGGAATTGAACTTATTGCAGACGAAAATACTGATGGCTCTTCTGTATTAACTATTTCCGCAAACAGTGCATCGTATTTTGCAAGTCTAGGATCTGGATTCAACACAGTTCATATTGCTGATGGAAGTTATAATTCCGGTTCTGCTGGTGCAATATTAAGATTTACCGATTCAAATACAATTGAAGCATCATTTGGTACAACAAATATTTACGATATAGCATTCTCTGTTGTTAACGGTTCAATAGGCAACACACAATTAGCAGAAATGCCTTCAAATAGCGTTAAAGGTAATGGCGATACTACAGAAGGAAATCCTTCGGATATTGTTTTTGCTGCTAATACTATTTTAGGTAGAAGTTCTACCAATCTAAAGGCATTAACTGCTGCAGAAGTTAGAAGTATATTAGGCTTATCTTCTGCTTCTTATTTTAAGAGAATTACTATAGAGAATCAAGAAGACAATACAGATTCTGATTATTTTGATGCAATTGAATCTGGTGAAGAATTACGATTTAAAGAAGGTGCTTATATTACAATCACAAGAGACGAAAATAATCAAATAGTTATTTCGTCGGATGCACCATCACCAATAGGCATTAAAACTGTAAGACTAGCCGATGATGCATCAGAAAGAACATCTTCTGCTTTAATTTTTGATACAACTACTCAAAATTATGAAGTAGTAAACGGTGTTGACAGAAAACCAACATCATCTGTATCCAGACAATATAAAAACATTAAATATTCTTATAGGTACAATAATACTACAAAAAATTATACATCGGTTATAGATTTAGAATCTATGCCAGCAAGTACTGTTAAGTGTGCTGGAACTGATTATGATAATGGTAATTATGTACCAACAAATGTTTATGTTGGAGAAAATCAATTACTTGGAAGAAAGGCAGGTCAAAATTATGTATCTGCCATAGATGCAACTTATCTAAAAACACTACTTTCAATTTATTCATATTCTACAGTTTCAGTAAAAGCAGCATCTAGTGCAAATGATTTTACATTAAGTACATCATTACCAAATTCAACATTAACATTTAGAGCAGGAACGGGTATAAATTTAGAACAATACGGAAATAGTATTAGATTTGTAAATACTGGAATGATTTCCTTGTCTTCTGATGAAGCACCAATGTTGGGTGGCGACTTAGATTTAAACAATAAAAAATTTGTACAAAATACAATAAATGGTGACACTACTATATTAGATTTTAATGTAAGTGCCGCCGTAAGCAGTTCTTATTACTTTAGATTTACAAATAATTCTCCAGCACTACAACTATTACACGAATCTGGTCCAGCAAATGATGCAGATTTATCATTAACTCCATACAATGCTGGATATGTTAGACTAACAAACGGTAAGATCAGTTCTGCATCCGCAACCGATTTAAGAATTAAATTGGGCTCAGGCAGAATGTACCTAGAAAATACATTATCTATAGATAATTTATTAGAATCTAGTACAAATTTAAATATTAAAATAGCATCTGGTGGATTATTAAAAATATCAAACGGATCAGATTCAAATATTTTAACTTTCTCTAAAGAAACAGATAAATCTGTAATTTACACAGATAGCACTACAAATAGAGATTTAGTTATTGCAAGTAAATATAATGGTTCCACTTCTGTTGGAAATATAATATTAAATTCAGATACATTAATTGGTTCTGGTAAATATATTAAAACTGATGATGGTATATTGAGATTACAAGGAACAACAACAATATTTGAAAATTCATCCACATCTTCATATTTTAAGACATTTAAAGAAAGAAAAACAGTAACAGCAAGTTATGCAAACGCATATTTCTCTCCATTATCTGGAACAGAAAAGGCAGCAATTTACGAAATAGTCTTAGTCGATAATAACAATAGTAATAATGTTAGAATGTTTAAGATAAAGTTAGAAAGATCTTATGTTGGTGATATAAATACTCCTGTTACTATACAGGAAGAAGTATTATCTTCTGTCGCCACAACAGATACAACAGGGATTCGTTCCTTATATTTCTATTGGGAAGGTGTAGGAAATAATCTAAAAATGTATAGTACAAATGGCAGCATTACTTTAAATTATACTATAAGTTCAATAATTACATTCATTAATTAAGGAGATTGAGATGAAAGTGAAATTAGGCGATGTGTATGTTTCTGTTGGTGTTTTAAACAAAATTCTTGATACAGAATTACCAGTCACCGTATCATATAAAATGATGAAACTGGTCAATAAGTTAAATGAAGAACTAAAAACGGTTGAAGAACAAAGAGTAAAATTAGTTAAAAAGTATAGTTCTTCTACAGAAAACACCGTATCTGAAGATAATAAAAATAACTTTTTACAAGAATTTAGCACATTATTAGAATCAGAAATTGATCTAGATTGGGAAAAAATTGCGCTAAAAACACTTGATAAAGATATAAAATTATCAGTAAACGACCTCTCTAAAGTTCAATATCTATTTTCTGAATAATTTAAATCTCCTTATATATAAATATTATTATATAAGGAGAATTTAATGCGTCCAAATTCAAGACAAGAACTGAAGGAATACTGTTTACGCAGATTAGGCTATCCAGTTATACAAATAAACGTTGATGATGCTCAAATAGAGGATCGATTAGACGATGCTTTACAGTATTTTTCAGAATACCATTTCGATGGTGTAGAAAGAGTATATCTTCCGAAACAAATTACGCAAGAAGATATAGACAGAAAATACATTGACTTGAAGGAAGGCGTAACACAAAATACAGAATTAAAATTGAAAACAGCACCCGCTCTTGACCCAACAGGGAGACAAATTGTGAGCGTGGTTCGCTGTTTTCAATTATTTGATACATTAGGTGGAACGGGTATGTTTGATGCTAGATATCAGATTGCATTAAATGATCTATATGGTTTAAGAACAAACACATATAGCGACAGTTTAATCAGCTACGATATAACCCGTAGGCATATGCAGATGTTACAAGATATGTTAACTCCAGAAAAAACCGTAGAATTTAGTCGTGTTACAAATAAAATTCATGTGAATATGGATTGGAATACTCAGGCAAAGGTTGGTGAATATTTAATGTTTGAGGCATACAAACTTCTAGATCCAGAACAATATACAGAAATTTATAACGATTGGTTATTGAAAAAATACTGCACAGCAATTATTAAATTTCAATGGGGTCAAAATTTATCTAAATTTGCAAATCTTTCTTTACCCGGTGGTGTTACTTTTGATGCTGGTATAATTTTATCTGAAGCAAAGCAAGAAATGCAACAAATAGAAGAACAGATCCAAAGCAAATACGAACTTCCTCCAAACTTTATAGTCGGATAATAAATGGCAACAAATCCTTTTGTAAATAATATATCATATAAACCAACACAAGATCTATTGGAAGAACTTTCAATAGAATCAATAAAAATGTATGGATTGGATGTATATTATTTACCACGAAAATTTAGAAAAAAGGATGATATCTTTGGAGAAGACGCATTATCTCAATTCAAACATCATTTTAAAATAGAAGCATTTTTGGAAAATAATACAGCATTTGCTGGTGATGGACAGATTATTCAAAAATTTGGTGTAGAATTAAAACAGGAAATTGTTTTAACTTTATCTAGAAAAAGATTTGCAGAAGAGGCAGCAAAACTTGATGTTGCAAGTGATAGACCTGTAGAAATATACGCACCATTCATGGGAGATTTAATATATTTTCCATTAACAAAAGCATTATTTGAAATAAAATTTGTTGAACCTTTTAATGTATTTTTTCAACAAGGAAAACTATATACATATCAAATAACATGTGAACTCTTCAAATATTCTATGGAAAGTATTGATACAGGTAATACGGAAATAGACAGAATAGAGGATGATGTTGTTTCTGAGTACACCACAACAAGCGATGGTACATTTATTATAGATAAAAAATCTCAAAATGAAAATACATCCATACAAAATCTATCAGATAATATTATTGATTTTACTGATAAAGATCCATTCTCACAAGGCAATTATTAATGTTTAAAACATTTTATCACTCTATAATTAAAAAAATGGTAGTATCTTTTGGTACTTTATTTAATAACATCTATATCGAAAGATATGATACAAGTGGGACAAAATTACAAAAAATAAAAGTTCCATTATCATACTCATCAAAAGAAAGAATGTTTTATCGCTTAAATGTTGGTGCAGAAACACCACAAGCATTTGATACACAAATAGTACTGCCAAGATTGGGATTTAATATAACAGCAATAAATTATGATTCTGAGAGAAAAAGAACTCTTATTCAAAAAAGATATGCAGAATCAGAAGATAGTACAACAAAATACCATTTTAGTGAAGTGCCATATAATATACAATTTTCTTTATACATTTATGTAAGAAATATAGATGATGGTTTACAAATATTAGAACAAATTTTACCCTATTTTAACCCACAGTTTAATATTACAATTAAACCTGGAATTTTAAACGATACAAATGAATTATTGGATGTTCCTATTGTTTTAACTTCTATTACTCCAAATGAAACATATGAAGGTGTCGTTAAAGATGATCCACATAGAATAGTCATTTGGGAATTAATTTTTAATGCTAAAGCAATGTTATACGGTCCAGTAAATACAGGAAATCTGATTAAAGACGCAGATATTAATTTATTTAAATTGGAAGATTAAAATGGCACAATTATACGCAAATATAAACATAAAACCTATTATCTATCTAAAAGATTCAAATGGTGATTTTGAATTAGATACAAATAAAGATAAAATTGTTGTAGAAGAATGTCAAACAGTTAATAACAAAAAATGTGCAAATATATTACCAACAGAAAATTTTGATTATAAAATAAGCATAACAGAATATGGCAATTAAAAAAAATAATTCATCAGGTCAATTTGTTAATCCTAGTTTTGGTGTAAATAAAAGTAGATTTAAAGCATCAACAATAAATAAAAAAGGATTAATTCCTTTATCAGATTTTTACGATACAACAATATTAAAACCAGCAACGTCTTCTTTAGATTATAGAATTTGGTCACCTACTGCATGGAATGGTAGTATTACAGATTCTTCAAATAATATATGGTCAAGAACTGACCAATATGGTGTAAAAAATTCAAATTATAAACTAAAAGCAATTGTTCCAATGGTTGCGATGCCAATGTGTGATTATACTGTATCACAATTTAAGACTCAAAGTTATAATGGAAATAGATATCCTGCAACAACAAGAATAAATCCAACAACAGGCCAATCTTATGTTGGTTCATCACAAGGAGCAGGATTACCGGGTCCAATAGCAGAAACTGGTTATACACCAAGAGCAAATACTTCTAATTTTAATTCCTTTGATAATTGGTATAAATTTAGAGATAATTTAAACTATTTACCAGAATCAAGAAGAATTTGTTTTGGGGCTTATTTTATGTCAACATTAAATCCACTTACTGCATCTTATCCAAATTTTTATAAAAATACTGCAGATGGCACAGAATATCCTATTGGTTCTGGAAATAAATTTCCAACAATATGGCATGATCAAGAATTATTAGACACTCAATCATCTTATAGAGAATTTTTAAGATTTTGTAAAACACAAAATATTAAATTTGATTATTACATGGATAATAGAGAAGCTGAACCATTTTTTCTTTTAACTGGATATAATAATACATCACACAGTGCTCTTAACGCACCAGCAGCAGTAACAACCACATCAACATCATATACAGTTACAGATAATGGAGCATATTTTGCAGATGCCAGATTTTTTTCTGCAATGATTGCAGATTCTAGATTTACAAATAAAATAAATCCAAAAACAGGAAAAACATTCAGTGAGGAATTTATTTTTCATTTTGAAAAATTATGGAGAAGCCATTGGTTTTTTAAAAATATTTCATATCCAAACCCAACTTGGCAAGATTTGTTATCACCTTGGATGAATGAATTAAGCTCCACAAATTTTGATGGTAAAGTTTCTTCTGATTGGTGGTCTTTTTATGGTTGTAATTCTACTGATAGAGCATATAGCGCATCAGTATCTTGTGTGAACAATTCAACTTGTGGACCGTTAGGATCTGCTTTAGGTGGTGGAGAAGGATCTGGATCTCAAAAAGATATACCAACAGCATATAAAAAATATTCAAATATAAATGGTTACGTATTATTTCATCTTGTATGCTCTGCTTGGGAAGCTACAGCAGAAAATTGGGTATATAGTCATTATATAAGAGAACAAATTGTAGGGACACATAATGAACAAGAATTTAAAAATTATTTCGGTTCAGTACAATTAATACAATACCAAAAACATCCTATTTCTGCAGAGGATTCTCATTTTTATCAAACAAGTAATTTAAATCCTTATTATGTAAATCCAATATTAGATTGTATTGTTGGAGCAGCATATTATGGTGCAGGATCTGGAAATGTTTTATCTATGGTTTCACATTCTCCCTATTTGGATGTATCAAACAATGTTGCTCTAAACGTATCAAATTCTCAATGGAGAAATGACTGGTCATATAGAAGTGGATACGTAAAAACACCGCAAGATGATAATGAAAAATATAATTGGGTTGGTTATGGCGATATTCCCTCTGGTACAAAATCTTGTGAATCACAATTAGTCAGATATCCTACAACAACTATGGTGGATTCTTCTAATAATTTATTATCTCAAAATTTTTACAAATATTCCACAGAATTTGCATTTAAAGTATTAGTGGATTCTGTTAAGAAAACAAGATTAGCAATAAGAGAAGATTGGGATTATAAAAAATATTGGACTCCTTGGATAGGGGATCCTACTTGGGGGCAAGAAACTTTAACAAGTTCAGTCCGAAGTCAATATAATTGGAGTTTTGGTTATTGGCTAGAAGAAATGTTCCATGTATTATTACACAGCCCTGTATTTTTAACATATTGGACATCAAGATATGAAACTAGATTTGGAGGAGCACCAGCAGTTCAATTTGTATTGGATCAGTGGAGAAATATAACAAAAAATTTACCAATAACACCATGCTCAAATTTTTCAGCAGATTATACCAAAAAAGTAGACAGATTAGTATTGGCTGATGCTTTTGAAAAGGTATTAATTAGTGGAGCAAGAGTAGATAATTCTCAAACTAATATATGGAGAATGAGTGTTGCTCCAAAATATTTTAATACTAATGGAATTGCCACTTTGCAAAGAATTTCATCTCACTCAGATTTGCCCGAAATAATCGAATTAAACAGCAATAATGATAGACACATACGATCTGCAGATGTTGTATCGAATACTGCAGTTTGGGAAAATTTAAATGTTCATAATTCTAGAGGTTATTGGTTAGTAACAAAATACAGCGGTGTGCCTGAATATATACCAGTAATACCCAAATCAACACCAAATTATGATCCAGGAGATGAACAAGAAGATCCACCAAGCACAATTGGTGATACTGATGATGGAATAATAAGAATATTTCCTTTCTATGAAGATAAGATATATTCAGCATAAATACTATTATGAGTGAAAAATTAAATGAAATTTTTAATATTGAAGAAAAGCAACCAGACAATATTGGTGAATTAATAAGATCTAAAGATATTGTTGAAGCAAGACAATCGGAATCTAAACAAAAAGATTTTGATGTCGATTATACAACAGTTAGAACAAATTTGAAAGAATTAATCTCAAAAGGGAATACTGCAATTGAAGGTATTTTGCACGTAGCCTCTGAAGGGGATTCACCAAGAGCATATGAAGTTGTTGGTCAATTAATAAAAACTTTAGTTGATGCAAATAAAGATTTAATAGAGTTGCATAATAAAGTAAAGCAAATAACAGACACTTCAGTTACAAATAATAATCAAACTCAAACTAAAATTGATAATGCAATATTTGTGGGCAGCACAGCCGATCTTCAAAAAATGTTGCGCGGTCAATTAGATCAAATAAAGCAACTCGAAAATGGCATATAATAAAGATTCTTATCTAGGTAATCCTAATTTAAAAAAAACAAATACTCCTGTTAATTTTACGCAGGAACAAATTGCAGAGTATGCTAGATGCATGAATGATCCAGTATACTTTATGAAAAATTATATAAAAATTGTAAATCTTGATCGTGGTTTGATTAATTTTGAACCATATGAATTTCAAGAAGAAATGATACGAACTATAAAAAATAATAGATTCGTAATTGCAAAGATGCCTCGTCAATGTGGAAAATCTACTTGTGTGGTTTCTGACATTTGTCACGAAGCATTATTTAAACCAAATCAAAATATAGCAATTCTTGCAAATAAACAATCTATTGCTAAATTGCACATGGATCGTCTAAAAACTGCTTATGAATATTTACCAAAATGGCTACAGCAAGGCGTAAAGGAGTGGAATAAGTATTCTATAGAATTTGAAAATGGTTCTAGAATTGTGGCATCTGCAACTTCTCCAAGTGCTATTCGCGGTGGTTCATTTAATTACATTCTCTTAGACGAATTTGCATTCATTCCGGATAATATTGCAGAAGATTTTTATAGTTCAGTTTATCCCACCATTGCATCCGGTTCTACTACCAAACTTGTAATCATATCCACCCCAAATGGTTTAAATCTTTATTATAAAATTTGGACAGAAGCAGTAGAAAATAGGAGTGATTTTAAATATGTAGATGTTCATTGGTCTGATGTTCCAGGAAGAGATAAAAATTGGCATCAACAACAAATTAAAAATACCAGTGAAGAACAGTTTAGAAAAGAACATGAATGCGAATTCATAGGAAGCACCAATACTCTCATCAGTGCAAATAAATTAAGAAAACTAGTATTTAAAACACCAGTATTTAAAAATGACGATGGATTAAAGGTATACGAAAAACCAATATCAAATCAGCCAGATCCCAAAAATGATCATATGTATGTGATGTGTGTCGATACTTCTAGGGGCGTGGGGCAGGATTATCATGCATTTTCTGTGATTGATATTACAGAAATGCCCTATAAAGTTGTAGCAACTTTTAAAAATAATACAATGTCACCTTTAGTCTATCCAGGTGCAATATTACCAGTAGCAAAACAATATAATAATGCTTATATTTTGATAGAAGTAAATGATATAGGTGGACAAGTTGCAGATATTTTACACAATGAATATGAATATGAAAATTTATTAGTATCCAGTATACGTGGCAGAAAGGGTCAAACTCTTGATGGTGGCTTCGGAAAGGCAGAAGTACAAAGAGGTATTCGTACTACAAAGGCTGTAAAGAAGCTAGGATGCTCTGTATTAAAGAGTATGATAGAAGCAGATAAATTAATAGTCAACGACTATGAGACTATACGAGAATTAGTATCCTTTATTTCAAGAAAAGACAGTTTTGAAGCGGAAGCCAATTATAATGACGATTTGGTTATTTGTTTAGTTCTTTTTGCATGGCTTTCTACACAAAATTATTTTAAAGATTTAACAAATTTAGACATCAGACAAAGCCTTTTTAATGAAAAATTAAAGCAATTAGAGGATGAAATGTTACCTTTAGGGTTTTTAGACGATGGAAATTTACAAAATTATGAAGTAGATCAAGATGGCAATATCTGGAAAGAATAAAATATAAATATAAGAAAATAAAGAGGAACCTATGTCTACAAGAAAAGAAAAAAAACCAATACAAAAATTTGCAAAATCATTAAATGACAAATATAAAAGTTCTGTGTTTGGACCAGGTCAAAAAAACTTTAATATTCCGGGGTTTCACGGTTCTTTTAAATTTGCTAAATGGATTTTAGATTGTAAAAATAATGTAAAATCTATTGATTTTGCTTTTATTGGCGATAGTAATAATTTAAATAATCCTGGACGTGAAGCAAAATTTTTAAATTTTCCAATTAGTGGCTATGGTACGATGGATTTGAATGCTAATGATAAGTATATAACTTATGGTACTTCTTATGGTTATATAAACGGTTTAGCAAATGCTTTGTTAAATAATAATTTTAATTTATATGGAACTGCTGTAGAACAATACTCAGATAGTATCACTAGAGATGCTGCAACTGTTTTTACTGATTTTGGTGGAACAAGCCCCACAGCAAGTAATAATATAATGTTACAATCAAATTATGGCATAGGACAAACCTCCCTTACAGCTTCTGGAATATATAATGTCACCGATATGACTAAAAACATTCCAACACTAAATTGTGGCATGCACGCATTAATATCATATAATCTTAAATCAAATCCTACCGGATCACCATCTGCTAGAGATTTGAGTTCTACACATTTATATAAACAATATATAAAACAAAGAGATGGTAATAATGGAAATATTGGATATGCTTTTTTCCATAAAGCTCATTCATTATTTGCAAAAAATTATTTTGATACAAATTATTTTAATTCTTTTAATCCAGAAAAAGGAAATGCATCATTATTAAAAACAACGGATGAAGGAACAACTATTAAAGGTGGATTACAAGCATTTTATCTGGCTCCAGAATATGAACACCCGTTAAGACAAAATACTGCATTTATGATAGGAAACGGAAATCCTTTATTAAATAAAACAGAATATATTTTTAGAATTATTGCTTGGGAATCTTCAGAAAGTAATGGAACATTTCCAATGTCTGCTTATGTTGTAGAAAATGAAAATTATACTTATAATCCCTTAAGTATGGTATATCCATCTGCAGATACAAATTTTTCAAAATATGGTGTTGGCGGCGAACAAGCATCAGCATGGCCATACAGAAAAGTAAAAGGAACATTATTTATAGATCCAACAAACATAAGTTCAGGTAAACGAATTATATTTAAAATAAATAAAGTTACTAGTAATGCAGACGCACCTGGTGCCGTTAATTATGATCACGATTTTAATAATAATTTAAGATCATACGTAGTAAGACAAAATGCATTTTTAAAAATAACAAATAAAGGAACAAATAGATCAGGAGGAGCGACTTCTTATACACTAGCACCAAGAGGATTAATAAATCAAAATATAAATGGTTTTTATGTAGAGTCAAATGGAACAATAACAGATACAGCGAAGGTAACAATAAATTCTACTGGAGTAGGCGCAACAATTCCAGCAGGCACTGCTATAGAATTAACAGGTAGTTCATTACAAGCAAAATATCTGTATTCTTCTCCATTTATACCAATACAATATTTATCAAAACCAACTGGTGGTACTATAACTGTCGCAACTGTCTCAGGCAACCAACTTGCTACTATTACAGCAGTAAATAATACTGGAGGAGCCAATACCATTACATTAGATAGAGCTATTACTTTTGCTGACGCGGCCGGGGTTGCCGGAACATTAATTATTTCCGGCCAAACTCCTTTGTTAACAGGAAAAACAAATAGAACACCGGCTTATGATAATTATATCATACTGGATCAAAATGGTAATGATATCACATCTGAACAAATATTTGATGATGTTGAAGTTGAAATACAAGCAGTCAGTAATGCGGGTATACATCTTTCACAATATTCTGCTATATCTACACAAAAAACTGAAAGAAATAATTTAATACCAAATAGTAAAGAATTTTCTGGTTTAAATTGGTCACAAAATACACCAGCACCGTCTTCAATAACACCTAATACAGGAATCTCTATACAAACTAATACACAAACATTTACAGGTTTAACTGGATTCGAAATGGTAGCCAATGGTGCTGTTCCAGATAAAGTTTTTACTGTTAATAAAACACTGTTTAGTACGAGTCCAAATCACTATCACTACGATTCGGTTTCAAATTCAACTTTTAGCATTTGGGTAAAATTTACAGATACGTCATCTTCTTTAGTTTTATCGTTAAGAAGAGATGATGACAATTTAGCATATACAGATAAAAATGTTTCTCCTTTAGTATATAGAAACATACCATTAAGAACCGATATCGCACCTGCAGATACTATTACATCAGATGCTTCTAAATTAAATATACAAAATAAATGGCCAAATGCTTGGGATGGAACTACATCAAA
>Ga0114968_10001588_pt1 | contig 17449 bp, 16 predicted proteins | sample M_130807_EF_Meta_FD_87020 | JGI IMG/M metagenome (GOLD analysis project Ga0114968, IMG submission 87020) | Freshwater microbial communities from Lake Montjoie, Canada to study carbon cycling - M_130807_EF_MetaG | ecosystem: Environmental > Aquatic > Freshwater > Lake | place: Lake Montjoie...
ACAAGCTGAACCTTGTTTGTTGAAGACCATTTCGCGAGAGCGGCCATTCGCCAAAATTGATCTGCCTAAGCGGTCTGGCCCCCAGTTTTTTGATTTACTAGGTGTAATGAATACGGACTCGATATCGTAGCCTGTACGATTCGTTAACGTGAAATCGGCATCGCCAGCAAACGCAACGTGACCGATCGCTAGAGATGCTGCAACGACCAATGATTTGAAGAAATTTTTATAGTTCATTTAAAGCTGCCCCATGCGTGTTATGCGCTAAACGTTCGCGCATTAAAATTTTTATCCTTTCCACGTGTCTTGGTCAAGAGGTTTTAGGCCAGCGCGATGACGGTATTGCGAGGTATTGCGAGGCCTTGCACAAATGAGAAAAACTCTGCCCCTGACTGCTTTGCACCGAAATGTTGCGTGAGGTTGTCGATCCTAAATTAAAACGCTACACGCTATAGCGTTTGATAATCTCAGGATCAGGGTCGCGGCCAAGGCCTGGTCCCGAGGGCACAGCGATAAAGCCATTCTTTACCTCAATCGCATCGCCCAAGGGGTTCGCACCCAGGTCGGCAAACGAGTATTCGATCATCGGTGCGTGGGCAAGCGCTGCAGCGATATGAACACTGGCTAACAACCCTGGACCGAAGTAGGGGCAATGTGGGGTCAGTACAACATTGTGTTGTTGAGCGAGTGCGGCGATCTCCATCATGGGCGAGATGCCACCAATTTTTGTCACACTTGGCTGAGCAATATCCACGGCGCCCGCTTTAAACATTTGCTCAAAGTTCTTCACGCTCATGGCGTTTTCGCCCGCGGCGATTTTTAAACCACTCTGGGCTCTGACTTGTGCAAGGCTTTCAAAATCCTCGGGGGGCCAGATGGGTTCCTCAAACCAACTCAAGTCATAGGGGCGCACGGCGTCAGCAACTGCCAGAGCTTCTTTCACAGACCAGGGGCAGTTGACATCCATCATCAGGCCGACCTTTGGGCCAATCGCTTGGCGCGACGCCTTGACTTGCTCAACACCAAGCTCATGAAGTTTGACGGCGCCATAGCCTCGCTCAACCACCCGGGCACTGTTTTCGGCGACTAGCCCTGGATCGGTATAGCGCATCAAACTTGCGTAACAGGGCAGACGGGTGTGCTTGGCACCACCCAGTAACGCCGATACCGGTTTACCCGCGGCTTTGCCTGCAATATCCCACAGGGCGATATCCAAGCCCGAGAGAGCGAAGGCCATAGGCCCGGTGCGCCCGACGATATGAAGTTTTCGATTGAGATCCTCCATCAAGGCAGGGATATTGGTTTCGTCGCGACCCAGCGCAAGTGGCGCCACCATGGCGTGGATTGCGGCTCGGGTGGCGGGCCAAATGCCAAAGCCAAAGGCCTCACCCCAGCCGACGATGCCAGAGTCGGTCTCAACGCGAACCAGAAGGATCTCCATCGAGCGATCAAGCCCCGCGAACTTTGGACGGGGGCCATAGATTTCGAAGGGGAGGCTTAAGGCGAAGGTGTCGATTGTTCGGATTGTCATAAAGTTTTTTAATGGGGTGTGATCCCAGCGGGATGCTGGGCGCGTTTTTCGTTCAAATTGACTGTGTCACGGGTCTAAGAGACGCGTCTATTCAACTTTGATTTCGGCGGGCGTCTGTGTGCAGTACCTATTCAGCTTTGATATTGGCATCCTTGATGACCTTCGCCCACTTCGTAATTTCAGCCGGGATCCAAGCGGCAAACTCGGCGGACGAGCCACCAACCGTGACAAAGCCCTGTTGTTTGAGCTTGACTTGGAGTTCTGCTGTTTTCAAGGCGCGATTCACGGCGGCGTTGACACGCTTCACGTAATCGTCGGGCGTACCCAAAGGCGCAATCAGCCCGTTGATGGTGCTGGCATCCACCTTTGGCAGGCCCCCTTGGATAAAGGTCGCGATGTCAGGAAAAAGCTCGCTACGCAGTTGACTGGTGATGGCCAGTGCCCGCACGCGGGCCGCATCTAACATGGCTTTTGACCCTATTTGGGTAGAGAACATTGCGGTGGTTTGCCCACCAATCAGTTGCGTGATGGCTTCGCCCGCGCCCTTGAAGGGGATGTTCAACATTTCGATGCCGGCCTGCACCTTGAACTGCTCGGCCGCTAAATGCGCCCCCGTGCCTTGACCCGCGGAGCCGAACGTGATTTTGCCTGCGTTGGCTTTTGCATAGGCAATAAACTCTTGCAGGGTCTTGGCTGGCAGTGAGGGGTTCACCAACAACACCAAAGGCGAAGTGGCGATAAAGACGATGGGCGTGAAGTCTTTGAGCGTGTCGTAAGGCAGTTTTGAGACGAGGCTTGGGTTGGTAATAAATGCGGCATCGATCATCCCAATGGTCAGGCCGTCTGGCTCTGCTTTGGCCACGGCGAGGGTGCCGATCGTACTGCCCGCGCCTGCGCGATTTTCAACAACTGTTTGCTGACCAAATTCTTCTCCCACGTAGGGCGCGATTAAGCGTGCTAACGCATCGGTCGCCCCGCCTGGGCCGTAGGGCACAATCATTCGGATAGATTTAGTGATTGGGGTTTGCGCCTGAACCGCCGGGATCGAGAGGGACATCAGTGCCGCGAGCGTCAGCCCTCTGTAAAGCAAGGAAGAGATAGAGAGATGTTTCAAAGTTGCCTCCAGAGGTCGTCAATATTGTTTTTGGTATAGCACACCGGCGGCACTGCGGTCATCCTATTACCCTAAGGTAGGCCTGTTTAAAACAAGCTCTCCGTGTGGTGCAGGTGGAGCGTAAGGGCACTTTGTATCAAGCTAATCTTTCTGGATAAGCGCTTCGTCACTGCTTTTTCAAGCAAATTCACCTCGTGGCGAAACTGCTTCGTCAAAGCACGTTAGTGTTACGATATTTCTCACTAAGTCTAGTCCACCAAGAAAAATATCCGGAGCGAGCGATGAAACTAACGGGCGGCTGTTACTGCAAACAGATTCGGTACAGTTTTGAGGGCGATGTCATGGCCTCGCTGCAATGTCATTGCCGTGAGTGTCAATACATTGCGGGTGGGCATCCTAATGCGCTCATGGTGTTGCCGCAGGCTGGGTTTAAATTCGAGACGGGTGTGCCAGCTACGTTTACACGCACAGATATCGAAAAGGCCGTGACGCGCCACTTTTGTTCGAACTGCGGTACTAGTCTTGCCACACAATCGCCGTTTCGCCCTGGCGCCATGATCATTAAAGTTGGCACACTTGATGACCCGTCAGTTTATAAGCCGACGGCTGCAATTTTTACGATTGATAAGCAACCGTTTCATCATATCCCCGACGACATCCCTGCCTTTGAGCGTCGGCCAGGCTAAGGCTTGATATCCCTCTGTTGTTGATCAAGGAGTTCTGACATGGCTTCAGTTTTCTCTGCTGCGCAAGCGGCTGCCTTTGCGGCAGATGGTTACGTGATTATTCGACAGCTCTTCGATCAAGAAGAAGTTGCCTTAATGGCGGGTGCAATCGAGCATGATCCAGATTTGCAAAAGAGCCTTTACGACCGTAAAGACGCGCAAGGCAAGGCGACCAAAATGGCGACCTGGAATCATCCGGGTGATAGCGTCTATGGTTTGGCGGCTCGATCGCATCGGGTGGTTGACACTGTTGAGCAGATGTTGGGGGGCGAGGTCTATCACTACCACTCAAAACTCACAGCTAAAGAACCGCTTGAAGGCGGCGCCTGGGAGTGGCATCAGGATTATGGCTATTGGTACCATAATGGGTGCCTATTGCCTCACATGGCTAGTGTGATGGTCGCGCTCGATCATGCAACGCCTGAAAACGGCTGCTTGCAGGTGATTCGAGGTTCGCATTTAGTGGGCCGTGTTGAGCACGGCATTATTCCTGGCGAGCAGGTGGGCGCCGATCCAAAGCGAGTCGAGCAGATGTTGCAGCAGATGCCACTTGACTACGTTGAGATGGCACCTGGCGATGCGTTGTTTTTTCATGCCAATGTGATGCATCGGTCTGATCAAAACCGTTCGCCGAATCGGCGTTGGACCGTCATCTTTTGTTATAACGCGGCGCGCAACAACCCGTTTATTGAACACCACCATCCCTTTTATACGCCCTTGCACAAAGTCAGCGATGAGGCGGTCAAGCAGGCGGGCCTGAAGTTTTCAAATGCAGGGCAATCGGCTTTCAGAAAAACCTTTTCAAACCCGCCCGGTTTGACGCAAAAGCTTGGCGCGGATCGCTCCTAGACAAGTTAAAGAGATATCGTGAAAAAAATCTTGCTTTGCGCTCTTGTTTTGCTATCGGGCTGCGTGACGCGCGAATACCTCCAAGCGCAAGACGAATGCTCGCCATACGCGTATCGGCAATTTCCGCCCAATACGATTCAGGTGTACGTACCACGTACGACGGCGATTCGAGTCCCCACTGGCGGGTCAAAGTGCGAAAGTCGAACCGAAGACAATCGTGTCAAAACGAAATGTGAGCCCGAGTGGCGTACCGAGTACCGTTCATATCAGTCATTAGAGCTTGTCGATACTAACGCAGAGCCACGCGATGCCGTGATGCGTAGCTGTGCTCGGCAGTTGTGTGTGCAGCGTTTTGGAAATGCAGACTGCAAAGCGCCCGGTACTTGAGCTGCCTGGCTCGCAAACAAATACGTTGAACAAATGCGTTCAAGATTTGGTGGTTAGCACGTCAAAAAAACAGGTTAAGTTGACCTCAAATCCTTACATTAGACCGGGGCTGCACCCCGGCCACCGGAGATTAAAAATGAAGAAAATCAATTTGGCACTTGGTGCCTCGGTCACTTTGGCGGCCTCGTTGCCTCTCGTTGCCGCCGCCGCGATCACAGAGTTTGCGATTAAGTCGACTCAGCCTTATGGCGATTTTGCGACTGGCAAGTTCGTTCGCATTGAGGCTGAGGCCTTAGGTGAGTTGTCGCCCGCCGAACCAATCCCAGGACTGGATAAGGCGCCGCGCAATGCACGCGGGCTGGTTGAATATCGCACGCCCGTGACATTGATTATCCCTGAGGCCCCCCGCAGTGGTAACGGCAACCTATTGGTCGACGTGCCTAACCGTGGTCGCCCCATCACGCACGGGCTTTACAACAGCCCTCGGGCTCGGCCGCTTGCGATTGGTTCACTCGACCAAGGTAATGGGTTTTTGCAGAACCGAGGCTGGTCCGTCGCAGTGGTGCAGTGGGAGCAGGGCGAAGGGCCTGTATTTCCAACTTTCGCTGATAGCAAAGGCGGCAAGCTGTATGCCGAAGGCGTGGGGTTCGCTGCGGTGCGCGATATCACCCTGTTTTTACGTGGCGCAAGCGCAGGCAACCCACTGGCGGGCGCGATTGAGCGCACCTACGCGGTGGGCTACTCGCAAACGGGGCGGTTTTTAAAGAGTTTTTTGCTCAATGGCTTCAATCAACTTGGCGACAAGATGGTATTTGATGGCTTGCATATCACTCAGGCCGGGGCGGGTCAGTTGCCCTTGCTTGACGCGGGCCCTGGTCCCGGCTCTGTGGCGTGGCAAACGCCTAGCTACACCGCGCCCGAGCTGCGTGGTGTGCACGAAGAGCCCTTTACTTACGGCGATGCCATGAAGGTTGCGCAGGCAAAGTACCGCGAGCTTCCACGGGTGGTGGTGAACCACGCCTATAACGATTACCTGGGAGGGCGTGCGGCGCTTACGCGCACCGGCGCCAAGGGTATTGTCGATGTGCCCATGCCAGAGAACGTGCGTATGTTCGATATCTCTGGCTCGCCACATATCAATGGTCGCGATAAAAACGCAGAGTGCACCGAGGCACCAGGCCAAATCGACTGGGCGCCAGCCGTGCGGGCACAACTGGTTGCGTTAGACGAGTGGGTGCAAGGTAAGGTACCGCCAGCCAGTCGCCTGTTCGACCTTGAAGCGCGTTTAAACGACTCTGAAGTATTTCAAGCACCGAACTTTCTTGCAAGTGCGATGGTGATGGTGCCCAAGCGCGATGTCGATGGCAATGCCATGAGTGGCGTTGTGCTGCCCGATGTTGCGGTACCGATTGCGGGCCATGGTTATATGAATGCACCACTGACTGTGATGGCCTGTCGCCAGAGTGGTACCTACAGGCCGTTTGCCAGAACGACCGCAGACCGCAAGCCTGACGATGTACGTGTCGCACTTGACGTGCGGTATCCCGGTGGTATCAACGAATATCTGACCAAGATACGCGCGGCCACGCGCGTACTCGTTGCAGAGCGATTGTTACTGGCAGAAGATGCCACGGTGATTGAGAATGCAGCCGCCGAAAACACGGCGTTTAGTCCGACCACACCGCGTGCACGAGGTGCGACAACGGCCGGGTGATGTTGAAAGCGCCTTCGGGTGAGTTGATAATAATCACCCTACACCTCGCCAGTCGCAGGGCGTGTTAGGGCACGATGATTTTTTTGACTGAAAAAGGTATTGAATTGCCTTCTTCGATCGTGATGCTAACCGCGCCAGTTGTTTTTGCACCGGGCACTTCAAGACGATAGACGTTTTTTAGGATTTGCGACTCAAGCATAAATGTTTGGTCGAATTCGAAATTATGGCTGTCGCCATGCACAATCAAGATAGAACCTTGAAACTCTTTAGCAAGAGGCAGCAAGGTTTTTTCAATTGAGGCGTGAAATCCTGTCTTTTCGGTCCAAGTGCCCGAGCGCGACATCCCTCGAATCACGTCCGCTTGAAAAGCAAAAACGAGGGTCTGTAGTTTTTGCTTCGCTGCAATCTGAAATGTTTCTTTCATCCAGGTAATGTTCGCTTGCTCGCGTGCCAGAAATTCTTTTTCAGCTTCAGCGTTGTTGGGTGCAAAGCGGTTGTCGCTACCTACAATATGCACAGTCGTAAATAGCGTATTAGAAAATTGCCACCGCTGATTTTCAACAAAGGTCGAGTAGGCAGGCATTACCTTGCCTTGTGTGACAAGGGGTAGGGGTGCTTGACCCAAAGAGGTATCAGGTTTAAAAAATTGCCCCCTAAGTTTTTCGAGCCGCTCAAGAGGATCATAGCTGCCGTTACTTTTGCGACCGCAGTCTGTCCAATCGTTGTCGCCAGGCGTGTAGATCAGTGCGCCATTGAATAAATCAAAGTGTTTGCGCTGGCGTTCAAATTCTTCGTTAGAGCAATGCGCGCTGCCCGCTTTAAAATCGCCAACATGAATTGAAAATTCAGGGTTCAAGGCATTGATTTGGGTGATCAATTGGCGATATTTAACGCCTGCAGTTTCGTCTGACCCGTAGGGCAGATCGCCCAGTGCGACAAAGCTAAAAGTTGCTGCCTGAGCAGCGGTCACAGCAAAAAAAAGTAAAAATAACCTTAAAAACCAAGAGATTCTTTTCATTGCGAATTTAATCTGCGAAGAGGGCGATGCTGAAAGATATCACTATTTTTTACGGTTTAAGGCCAGAAGTTTTGATCACGTCGCCCCACTTCTTGACTTCGGCTTGAACGAAGTCGGCAAATGCTGCTGACGAAGTACCTTTGGGGTCTGCCCCTTGTGCCCGAAGCTCGCTTTGCATCTCTGTTGTGCCGAGCGCATTCAGAATCTCCGTGCTCAGTGTGGCTAAAACAGCCGAAGGCGTCTTGGCAGGGGCGAAGACTCCATACCACGAACCAATTTCAAAATTTGGAAAGCCTGCTTCGATCATGGTTGGTAAGTCTGGGGCTGCATCCGATCTTTTTGCCCCAGTGACGGCCAGACCACGCAACCGCCCGCTACGGACTTGCGGCAAGATCGATGGCATATTTTCGAACATGAACGTGACTTGTCCAGAAATCAAGTCCTGAAGAGCAGGGCCGCCTCCCTTATAAGGGATATGCGTGAGATCGGCTTTGGTGGCAATTTTCAACATTTCACCGGCAAGGTGTGAGGCCGAACCTGAGCTACCCGAGGCATAGTTCAAGCCTGCCTGCTGAGACTTTGCAAAGGCAATCAGCTCTTGAATATTCGTTGCGGGCACTGAGGGATGAACAGCCAGTAAAAGAGGCACCGAGGCGATCAGCGAAACCGGAGAGAAATCTTTGAGTAAGTCATAACCGGGGTCGGACATCAGCGTTGCATTGATCGCATGGGTCGCTGTGCCCATCAAGAGGGTGTAACCGTCTGGCGTTGCCCTCGCAGCCGCTTGTGCGCCGATTGCACCGGCGGCACCGCTACGATTATCGACCACTACGGATTGGCCAAGTCTAAGCGCAAGGTTTTGCGCAATGATTCGACCCACAATATCTGTCACTCCACCGGGCGGAAACGGCACGATTAAGCGCACGGGTTTTGTCGGGTAAGGCTGTGCCGAAGTGACCGCCGTCGCCGTCAAGAGCGAAGCTGTGGCGAGCCAATAAAACAGTGTCATCGCAAAACTTTTCATTTTAAAACCTGAAAAAATAGTTGAAATGATTAGACACTGTGTTTACGACAGAGGCGTGACAGCGAGAGGAAGCACTTTTCTGATTTCATTAAATATATAAATGATTTATACTATTTATAATTAATCGTTTATACTGTTTATGTAATTATCCTTATGTCTTTTAATCTGAAGGGGTCCGACATGAAATCAACCGAGCAAAACACCCAAGCGCCAACTGAAGTCGCCGCTGCGCCCGAGAAAAAAGCGCGCGTATCAACAGCGGTAGCCGCTAAGAAAACCGCGGTTAAAAAAACTGCTGTTAAAAAAACTGCTGTTAAAAAAACTGCAGTTAAAAAAACTGCAGTAGTCGCTAAAAAAGCGAAGGCTGACGCCGCAGTTGCGACTAACGCCAAGCGTGCGAACCAGCAAGGTAAAGTCGCGTCTGCGGTGAAAGTTAAGGCGCCGGTCAAAGCGAAATCGGCTTTAAAGCCTAAGGCGACAGAATCCGTTGCTACAGCAGGTAAGGCTAAAGTCAAAAAAGACGTTTTGGTGCGTGATAGCTTCACCATGCCGCAGTCTGAATATCAGGTGCTGAGTCTTGTCAAAAAAGCATGTCTCAAAGCTGGCATTGAGATCAAGAAAAGCGAACTGCTCAGAATAGCGGTCGTTCAACTCGCCGGTTTATCTGTTGCAAAAATTGCGACCTTGCAACAGGGTTTGAACAAAATTCAGGCTGGTCGGCCAAAAAAATAAGCGCCACCTTAGACGCCAAATTTTTTAGGTTTTCCAAAATCGGCGAAGCAAGGTTTCATCAAGCATGAATCCTTGCTTCGCTTAGGCCCGAAGGCCTTATTCGATTTTGACTTTCATCTCTTTTAAGATCGCGGCCCACCTGACTGATTCGGCTTGTATAAAGGCGCTGAACTCTTCAGGTGACGATCCTTTAGGATCAAAACCTTGTGCAATGAGGCGTTCTTTGAACTCGGGTTCATTTACCGTTTGCACGGCCGCCTTGCTCAAGAGCTGCAGCACAGCTGGCGGCATATTGGCCGGACCGACCAAACCATACCAAGTTGACATGTCGTAGCCTGGTACACCCGCCTCAGCAATGCTAGGGATGTTGGGCGCAGCACTTGAGCGGCTCTGGGTGGTGACACCCAGAGCCCGGAGCAGGCCTTGTTCGGCCAGCGAGGCGCCGGAGGGTATATTTGGAAAAGCTAAATCAACAGTACCTGCTAAAAGGTGCGGCATCAGGCTGCCAGCGCCTTTATAGGGGATATGAACCATATCCACCCCTGAAAGCTGCATAAAAAGTAAGCCTGACAAATGTAGAGATGAGCCCACGCCTGAAGAGGCCCAGTTGATTTTGCCGGGGTTGGCGCGACCGTAATCGATTAAGTCTTTAACTGTTTTAAATTTAGAGTTGGCAGGTACCACCAATATATTAGGCCCTGCTAAAACTTGACCAATGGGCGTGAAGTCTTTGATGGGATCGTATTTGGCATCTGGATAAATGAGAGGGTTGGTGACATGCCCGATCGAGGTGTAAAACAAAGTGTAGCCATCGGGGGCTGAGCGACGAACCGCGTCAGTCGCTAAGTTGCCGTTTGCACCGGGCTTGTTTTCAACAATGACCGATTGTCCAAGGATCTTGCTAAAAGAGTTGGCGATTTGCCTGCCAATGGTGTCGGTTGCGCCACCGGGTGTGAATCCAATCACAATTTTGATTGTCTTATTTGGAAATTCACTGGTTTGGGCAACCGCTGGGGCGATTGCGCAGCAAGAGATACCTAAGGCAGCCGCCGCTAGGGCGAGTGTTTGAAACCTTTGCTTGGACTGGATCACTTTTTTGTCTCCGTAACTGGCGTTATCTTAGGATTGTAGTTTGTTCGCTGAGCGCTGATTCAGAAGCATTGGGATAAAACCCAATAACAGGCCACCTATGCCGATGAGATTGGTCAGTGGATCAAACGAAAATGCACTTAAAATAGCAATGAACACCATAAACATTGCGCTAAAGAGTGGCCACCAAATGTGCGTCAAGGCGGTCACGAATGAATCTTTGATCATTGCGCGGTAGTACCAGGCACAGGCGAAGCCGGCTAGGCTCATGTAAAAGCAAATTTGAAAACCAATGGCAGAGATCGACTTATCGAGAATGTCTTTGACCGAAGGCAGGTAAGACGATGCAAACAATAACAACATACCTAATAGCCAGATTGTCAGCGTAGCCACCCAGGGCGTTTGCCATTCGGGATGGACTTTGCTGTAGCGCGGGTTCAAGACTCGGTCGCGTGACATGGCAAATAATGTTCGACTGAACTGCAGGATTTGCGTTTCGATTGTGCCGATGGTCGATAAGACAGTAGACAGTACTGCGAGATAGCTCCAAGGCTGTGGAAATAGTTTGTCCGCCACGGCGTAAAGAACGTTGGTATTGGCCTGAGCGATTTCTTCGTCGGTTAACACAATGAGTACGACGATCACGATGATGATATAAAAAAGCATTAAATTCACCATCGACCAAAAGGCACCCTTGCTCGAGGGGGCAGGGGTACCGCCCTTGGTCTCTTCGCCCAAGTTCATGGTGACATCCCAACCCCAATAAAAGAAGATGGCCGTTAAGGCACCCGTGGCAAAGGTCTCTGCGCTGAACGAAAAAGGCGATACCCATGCAAAAGACGGAGCATGAGCGGGCTTAGCGCCATACTCGACAAACGCGCCAATAATGAGTGCCAGCACAATGGCCGACTCGATGACCGTCAAAATTAATTGCGCATAACTGGCGTGTTTGATGCCCTTGCTGACAACAACCGTGACGAGCGTGAGCCAAAGCGCTGACACACAGGTCACCCAAGTTGTGCTTTCAATGGTCGCCTCTTCAACCCAGCCCATGACTGAGAGAATTTTTAGCGTTGAGGTGGCCGCTGGGATTGTTGCCGACACCATAAAAATGACCGAGGCCACCAACAGGCCCCAACCCGCAAAGAAACCCCAGCGAGGCCCAAACACCGCACCCACCCAGGCGTAGGTTGCGCCTGCATGCGAGGTCATTTTGTTTAGATTCATAAAGGCAAACAAAATACCAAACATGATCAGGCCACAGTAAAACACGCTGCCCACGGACAGAACGCCAACCGAGGCGACGATGACCGCGGTAGTGACCGCAACGCTAAATGCAGGGGCCGAGCCAGCTACTCCCATGACGGCAGACTCAAGGGTTCCTAAAGAGCCGCCGGCTAAACCTTTTTCTTGTGACATATTGCGACCAAGTGAGTGCGTTGAAAATGAAGTCTATTTTTTTAATAGATAACGCGGCATAAGTCTAGATGGGTATCATCATATTGGATCGGGGCGACGATTAACATTGCAACGTCGGCTAGAGCGTAACCGATAGCATCGCCACGAGGGCCCATAGCATTTTATTTGCTACGCAAGTGGCTGAGCATTGCCTCAAGCCCTAAAAAATACGACTGCAAACCTAAGCCCGCGACCATACCAACACTAGCTTCAGCCAGGATTGAGTGGAGGCCTCGCTTTTCGATATTGGTCATGTGCACTTCAATATACGGAAAACTGACTGCCCGCAGGCAGTCTCGGAGCGCGTAACCTGCGTATAAAAAGCCTGCGGGATTCATGACCAAACCTTCAACACCTTCATCGACCGCCTGATAGAGGCGCGCAATAGCTTCGCCCTCGATGTGGGTATAGAAGATGTCTAGGTTGTATGCGTGGGTGTGGGCATGCTCGTACAGCATTTGATCGAGCTCTTCCGCAGTGGTCGTGCCGTAAAGCTCGGGCTGCCTGCGCCCTAAAAACGACATGTTGGGGCCTTGCAACACTAATAACTTGTTCATGTCATGATCGCCTCATGATGATGGATTTGTGCCTGTTATACCGCACTTGGCTCGGTGCTCGATACATCGCCTATCAAAGCCCGAGTTGCTCTCGGATTCTGCTCAGGCTATGCTTGATCCACGCTCGGGCGGCGCTAGGGCGTTTATCCAATCAATAACGATCTGACTGAGGTCTCGAATGAAGAAGAAATTTCTACTTGCAGCAACAGCAATGTCTTTGTGCTTTGCTTTGGGCGTCAGCTACGGACAAGCGTCTCATGCTCAAAAGGCGCTTGATCTTCTGAACTTAGCACTCAAAGAGGCGATTCAATGTGGCGGTGGCGGTGCCGATGGTTCAGGTTGTAAAGGCCCGAGGCTTGATGCGATCAATTCTATTAAAAACGCCATCGCAAGTATGAGAAAAGTAATCTAGTTCTCAGTACCAACAGTTTTCATCGTCATTTTCGGCCGTGGCTATGGCTGCCGCGGTCAGCATTTGCATCACCGCGCGCTTCTTTGCCCGCGGCATGCTCTTGTGAGGCTTCTCGCGACGCACTCGGATTTGCGCGATCTTGCGCGGCATCGTTGTGGGCTTGCTGATGCATGGTGCTAGCCTGCTGCTTTTCTTGAGGCGTGGCATTTTTTTGAAATGCGCTATTGGCCTGCTGACGTGATTTTTCGGCGTCTTGTTTTTCTTGCGGCGTCGCGTTCTTCTTCCAATCGTTTGCTGCGTTTTCTTGCTGAGCAATGCTAGGTGCCTGTGCGTACACGGGGGCGATTAGCGTCAATCCCAAGATTTGACCTTCAACAGAAAATAGCAATACAAGTGCCGTTGAAATAAAAAAATAACGCATAGGTTGCTCGCTTATCGGTTAGTTCCCTACACAGTGCAACGAAGAAGAATCCGCGCAGATGTGCATTGGTTATAGCACTCGCTTCTACGAATGTAGTACCCGAAAGAGTATTTGAAGGCTGCTGCTAAGCATGGTTGCCATGGCTTGCGATTAAAAAATGCCTTATGCGCGATTCGGGCCGCACTTGAGGCAAAAGTTAAACCTTTGTATGTCGGTACTGTCGATCACTGAACAGGATCAAACCAGTTAAAGACACTTAGCCCGCCGTCTACGACCACCTCTGTGCCCGTAACATAGCCAGAAAAGCGATCAATGAGCAGGGTTAAGCCCATCGCAGCAACGTCTTGCGCGCTGCCAAGACGTTGCATCGGAATTTTGAGCGCCAGGTCGCCCGCAGGCTTGAAGCCGCCTGCAGCAATGGCACCTGGGGTCAGGGCATTGATTCGAATGCCATGCTGCGCCCAGGCTTTTGCCATTTCCTTGACGAGCATCAGCATGGCGGCTTTGCTCGTTGCATAGTGCGGCAGATTGCGGGGAGTGTGGGCGTGCAACGAGGTTAAGTACAGCATTCGCCCGGCAATGCTTTGATCGATCATGTGTTGACCTGTTAAGCGCGCAAGATCAAAACCAGATTTCACATTGACGTGATACATCTCATCCCAGATTTCATTGGTGACGGTGCGCCAAGTGTCAGCTTCACGCCGCGGCGGGGAGGCGGAGTGCACCACCATATGAATGGGGCCGAAAGCGGAGCGGGCCTGATCCAGCACCTGCTGTGCCGACCCAGCCAGCGCCAAATCGATCACGGCACCCTCAGCCGTGCACCCCTTGACATGCAGTTCGGCCAGCGTATCGGCTAGCTTTTGCCCATCAGAGTCAACCAAAAACACCCTGGCGCCCTCAGTCGCTACTTCAAAGGCCAACGCTCGGCCGATACCGTTACCAGAACCGGTAATGATTGCAGTTTCGTCTTTAAGGTAGGGGCTTTGAAGCTTCATTCCAGATCCTGTAATGAGTGAGTTTGATTGATCGCAGTAAAATGAACTGAAATACTATAGACGAGTTGTACCGGATCACCTACTATCCGCCGCCCACCACCTATCACCAATTACTTATCATCTGTCCTCCGCGTGACCCGCAGTCTGGCCGCTTGATCCGATATTTGCAGTGTTCTTGCGTTGAAATATGTTTCAGTTGTTCTTTACTGCTGTCTTTGCTTTCGCCGTCGCGATGCCGGTCTTTGCACAAACGCAAGCATTGAAAACGCTTCGCTACACCATTTTGCTAGACAATGGCGCTATTGCCGGCGAGCAAATTGTCGAGCGCCCAAGCTTCGATACGATTAGGGTTCATTTCGACTTCAAAGAAAATGGTCGGGGTCCCACTCTAGACGAAGTGATCAGAATTGGCCCTGATCTGACCATGCTCGATTACAAGGTCACAGGCAGTTCAGAAATGGGTGGTGCCGTGGATGAACGGTTTACGCGCAGAGGCGGGCTTGCTGAATGGAGCGTGAAAGCAGAGCGCGGCAGCAAGCGTGTGCGCGGCCCAGCTTTCTATGTGCCGATCGATTCTTCGCTTGAAGTCACTTCACTCATGATCTCGGCGTTGGCGGCCTCGCGAGCCGGTACGTTGCCTTTACTGCCAGAAGGCACGTTGACCCAACAACGTCTGGATGAAGCCGTGGTGACACGCGGCGCCGAGTCAGAGGTCGTGCAGTTGGTGATGCACACTGGGTTAGGGTTGAGCCCACAGTTTTTTTGGGCGACTACGACGGCCGAACAACATCTGTTTGCAGCCATTACTCCTGGTAACTCTGCGTTGATCAAAGAAGGCTGGGAAGCCAATTTGGCAGATCTTAAAAAGCGACAAGAAGAGGCCTCTGGTCGGATCCTTGCGCAACGTGCGCGAGAACTGCAGCACCCCATGCGTGGCCTGACGGTGGTGCGTAATACTCGCATCTTTAACTCTGAGACTGCGCTGCTGTCCGCTGCCTCAGATGTTTATATTCTTAGAGGGATGATCACTGGCATCTTTCCTGCGGGTACCTACTTGACGCCTGTAGATAACGAACTTGACGCCGCGGGCCGAGTGATGTTGCCGGGTCTGTTCGATATGCACACACATATCAGTCGCTGGTCGGCGTCATACCATCTGACTGCGGGTGTGACTTCGGTACGTGATCTGGGTAACGCCAACCTCGAGTTGCAAAAAATGATCGATGAAACTCTCGAGGGTAGTTTGATGTCGCCTCGTTTGATTCCAGCCGGTTTTATCGAAGGCGAAAGTGCTTATTCGGCACACGACGGTATCCTGATTACTGATTTAAACGATGTTCGTCACGCGATCGATTGGTATTCGCTGCGTGGGTACCCTCACTTAAAAATCTACAATTCATTTCCAATTGAATTGATACCCGATACGATCTCTTATGCGCACCGCAGGGGGTTGAGGGTGAGCGGCCATGTGCCTGCTTTTATGCGGGCGGATGACGTGATTGAGACGGGCTTTGACGAGTTACATCATATCAATCAGATCATGCTCAATTTTTTATCGACACCGCAAAGTGATACGCGAACGCTTGAGCGATTTTATATACCGGCCGAGAAGGGGGGCGACCTCGATTTAAATTCGCTGGCGGTACAAGAATTTATCGAAAAACTACGAAATAAAAATATCGTCGTGGATCCTACCTTAGCCACCTTTGATTTTATTAAACAACGTAATGGCGAAATTGCTGACCCTTACAAAACTATTGCAGATTTTATGCCCCCCGATGTCCGGCGCGGCTTTAAAACATCGACGATGAAGATCCCCGATGACAAGACGGCCAAGCGCTATGAGGCGTCATACAAAAAAATGGTTGAACTTGTTGGTCGCTTGTATCGCGCGGGGGTGCCGATTGTTGCAGGTACGGACGCATTGGCTGGGTTTTCGCTTCACAGCGAGCTAGCGTTGTATGTCAAAGCGGGTTTGACGCCCGCTCAGGCCTTGCAGGTGGCCACCTACAACGGCGCAAAATTCACGAACACTCTGAGTGACAGGGGAACGGTATCTGTGGGCAAGTTGGCAGATTTGATTTTGATTGACGGTGAGCCAACGCGCAACATCGAAGATATTCGAAAAGTATCTGTAGTGATCACTCGCGGAAAACTGCTATATCCAAACGAGATTAATCGAACGCTGGGCGTAAAGCCCTTTGTCAACAACCCACCCAAGCTGCGCCGATTAAATGAGGCCCCGTAACCACCGCTGGTTCTAGGCTGATTCTTGATGGGTTTTAGGCTATCGAAAGAGCTGATTTGACGTTATCATGGTTAATAACAAAAAACGATAACCACCAAGAGACACGATCATGCGACATATCAAAACGTTGATTTCTACCGGCTTGGCGATTTGTTTTGCCTGTACGAGCTTCAGTACGCTGGCGCAAGAGTGGCCTACCAAGCCAGTCCGTTTGATCGTACCGATGCCACCTGCCGGCACAACTGACAACATGGGTCGCCTAGTGGCACAAAAGATGTCCGAACTGACCGGCCAAGTGGTGGTGGTAGAAAACAAGGTAGGCGCTAACGGCAATATCGGTTCAGATTTTGTGTCTAAGTCGGCACCCGACGGTTATACCTTGTTGGTGTCGGGTGTTGGCAGTCAGGGGATCAACGCCACGCTCTATCGGTCAATGCCCTACGACATTGTCGAGGGCCTCACCCATATCGGCATGATCGCCAAAGGTCCAAACGCATTGGTCGTGAACCCCGCCTTTCCTGCGAATACGTTGGGCGAGTTGATCGCTCTGATTAAGGCAAACCCCGGTAAATATAACTATGCATCCACGGGCAATGGCGCTTCAAACCATTTGTCGATGGAGATGCTGAGGTCCGCCGCGGACTTGAATATGACCCACATCCCTTATAAAGGTGGTGCACCAGCCATGCTTGATCTGATGTCGGGCCAGGTGCCAATGATGTTCATCAACTTCGATTCGGCGGTGCCGCACGTTAAATCCGGAAAGATGCGCGCGATTGCCGTGACAAGCCTGACGCGTCGTGACGCGCTGCCTGATGTGCCGACCGTGGCTGAATCTGGCTTTCCGGGTTTCGAGGCAGAGTCCTGGACCGCGATCAGCGGCCCACCCAAGATGCCTGCAGCGGTGGTATCGCGTATTAATGAAATTTTGATTCGTATCGCGCAAATGCCTGATGTACGCGAAAAATTTGCGGGGCTTGGTCTTGAGGCATCACTTTTGAAGCCTGACGCCATGAAGCAATTCGTGCAGCAAGAAGTCGACAAGTGGGGTAAAGCAGTGCGTGCCTCGGGCGCAACGATTGATTAAATAAAGCTAAAAAAGCTAAAAAAGCTAAAAAACAAGTAACTAAACAGCTTGTTGTTGCAATCCCTTTAATCCTTAAACGAAATCT
>Ga0114968_10001589_pt1 | contig 17448 bp, 16 predicted proteins | sample M_130807_EF_Meta_FD_87020 | JGI IMG/M metagenome (GOLD analysis project Ga0114968, IMG submission 87020) | Freshwater microbial communities from Lake Montjoie, Canada to study carbon cycling - M_130807_EF_MetaG | ecosystem: Environmental > Aquatic > Freshwater > Lake | place: Lake Montjoie...
CGGAGGGCGGCGGCGGCTGGCCGATGCACGCCACGGCACAGCCGTGGCACGCTGAAGGACGGCTGCCGCCGATCGGAGCCCTGCGGCGTCTGCACGCCTGCAGCAGCTCCGCACAGACGAAGGACTGCAAGAGATGCAAGAGAAACTCGGGCCTTGGGCCCTGGTCAAAACGGATGGACCTGACTCCAGCCAGCACTGACCCATGCCCACACGGGAGGAACGCGAGGCCTGAAACCCCTCTGTTCTCTTGCACTTTCTCTTGCAGGCAAGAAAAAAGGGTTCTCGACATTGCCGAGAACCCTTGCTATCACTGATCGGGGCGACAGGATTCGAACCTGCGACCTAGTGCTCCCAAAGCACCCGCGCTACCAAGCTGCGCCACGCCCCGTCATGGTTGACTGTAGCGGTCTGGATCGGGCCCATTGTCCGAGGCCACCAGCAGGCTCACTGTTGGCCAACCGGAGGGCGATCTGTCGGCAGTGGTTGCTAGCCCACTGGCAAGCGGCTGGCTGGCCGCGGGTTAGCGCATGGAAAAGGCTGGCCAGGCGGATGGGCCTCGGTGCTGCCGAGCAAAAGCTCGCGTGCAAGGCAGCCCTTACTCCAGGACTTGCCGCATCGGGCGGCCAGACACCGGCCCTCACTCGCGGAACACCGCCAGGGCAGCCAGCAGGCCGGCCGCGAAGCCGGAAGCGTGGCCGATCCAGCTCACTCCCGGCGGGCTGAGAAAAGGCAACAGAGCGGGCAGCAGACCGCCATAAGTGAGCAGGCAGCCGGCGGAGAGGAGCATGGTGAGGGGGCGCTTCTCCAGCCAGCCGATCAGCAGCAGGTAACCGAGCAGGGCGTAGTTCACGCCGGAGAGCCCGTGGCTGGCGGCGGGCCAGAACAACCAGACCGGGATCTCCAGAACAAGCACCGACAGCCAGACAGCGAGGTAATCGCGTCGGCCCTTGAGCAGCACCAGCCAGGAGAGCGGCAGAAACCAGAGGGAATTGCTGATCAGATGGCCGAACCCCGCATGGCTGAAGGGGGCCGTGAACACCCCCCAGAAGGGGCCTCCGTGGACCATGGGAAGGTTCCAGCGGCCCCCGAAGACCAGCTGGTCGATGATCTCCTGGCCCCAGGCCAGCGCGAGCGGCAGCAACGGCAACAGGGTGCGGGCGCGCAGGCGATCAAGGGAGCGGTCGAGGCGCTGGGGGAGGCCTTCGGCCATCCGGCATTGGCATCGGGGGATCCGATTCTGGCGGGCCTGGCCACCAACTTGGTGCGCCCTTCGCCCTAAGAGGATTCGGTTTCCCGGTCGCGCTGGATGCGCACCAGGGCGGGGGCGAACAGGAAGACCATCTCTCCCAATCGCTCGGACTGGCCATCCATCGCGAACACCCCTCCGGAAACGAAATCGATCGTGCGCTGGGCCTCGTCCGCAGGCATCGCGCTGAGGTGCAACACCACCGTGCGCTGCTGCTGCACCGCCAGAACGGCCTCGCCGGCCTGGGTGAAGCCGCTGGGGGTCATCACCACCACCTCGGGGACCCGCTGGCCGAACGTACTCTCCATGGCGCCGCACACCTGGGCCTGGGTGAGCAGAAAGCTTGGCGCAGACCCGCCGGATTGCAAACCTGCCGCGTCGCCGGATCCGCAGCAGCCTCCAAAGCCAGGGCTACTCCGTGGCCCGCCAGGGAGCCTGAGCCGAAGGCAGTGGCCCTGAGCCCGAAAGCCAAACCATGGGGCGGAACTCGGGAGAGGAGCGGGGCTGGAGCGGGGCGGGGCAGCCGCCAAAAACAGCTCCCGCCTGAATCGGCTCAGGGCGACCAGCAACCCTTAATGTGGATATCAACACAGAAGGGCTCCATGGACGCCTCCCATCCCCTCTTCTCCGCCTCCGGGGGACCGCTCAGCGACCCCTTCGGTGGGGGGCTGGCGATTCCCCGTCCAACCTGCGACGCCGGTGTTGCCCCCCCGGGCAGCACCAGCCTGAAGTGGGGAAGCGACGGTGAACTCACCGCCCAGGATCTGCACCATGTGCTCGCTCGCCTGCTGGTGCATGACCAGGAAGCCTGCCGGATGCTGGACGACGAAGATTCGATCCGCACGATCTAACACAGCCAAGCTGAGCCAAGCAGCCCCCTAGCCCCGGCCGCGTGATCCGCCTCAGCGTCTCCACGGCTGAGCCACACCAGGCAAGGGGGAAGCCCTGTGCGACGGGCGGATGCCGGGGGGGGGGAGCCTGTTCAGCCCAGAACCGCCACCGCATCAATCTCCACCCGCGCTCCCTTGGGGAGGGCGGCCACCTGCACGCAGGCGCGGGCAGGCGAAACGCCCGCACCGAACACCTCCGCATAGAGCCCATTGACCAGGGCGAAATCGGCCAGATCGGCCAGATACACCGTGGTGCGCACCACCCGTTCGGGCCCAAGGCCAGCGGCGGCGAGCACCGCCTTCAGGTTGGTGAGCACCTGGCGGGTCTCCGCCTCCACATTCCCGCTACCCACCAGCACCCCCGTGGCCGGGTCCAGCGCGATCTGGCCCGAGCACCAAAGCAAACCACCGGCGGCCACGGCCTGGTTATAGGGACCGACCGGTGCGGGGGCGGCGTCGGTCCGGATGGCAACCAGCTGGGGTGCCGCGGGCGGGACGGACATGCTGAACAACAATGGGGACCGGAGTTTATGGCCCCTGGCGATCACCCATCCCGGACGCACCACCACCGGCTCGCTCACCGCGGAAGGCGGCGGCCCGCTCGCCCCTGACCAGGGGGTTACCGCACCGAGCGAGCGGGTGCGGCTCGAGGGGATCTGGCATCGCTACGGGGGAACGCCCCAGGACCCCTGGACCCTGCGGGGGGTGGATCTCGCCCTGGCCCCAGGCGAACTGCTGGGTCTGCTGGGCCCCTCCGGTTGCGGCAAGACCACCCTGCTGCGGCTGATCGCCGGCTTCGAACACCCCCAGCGCGGTCGCCTCTGGATCGATGGGCGGGAGGTGGCCGGCCCCGGCCGCTTCCTACCACCGGAGCGGCGGGGCGTGGGCATGGTCTTCCAGGACTACGCCCTCTTCCCCCACCTCGACGCGCTTGCCAACGCCCGCTTCGGTCTGATGCGGGGTCAGGATCCGGCGCGGGTGGGGTGGCTCTTCGCCCTGCTCGGCCTCGAGGGGCTGGAGAGCCGCTATCCCCATGAACTCTCCGGCGGCCAGCGGCAACGGCTGGCGCTGGCCCGGGCCCTGGCACCCCAGCCCAGCGTGGTGCTGCTCGATGAGCCCTTCTCCAACCTCGATGTGGAGGTGCGGGAACGGCTGCGGAGCGAACTGCCGGCCGTGCTGGCGGCCTGCGGCGCCTGCGCCCTGCTGGTCACCCACGATCCCCAGGAGGCGCTGGCGATCGCCGACCGGGTGGGGGTCCTCAATCAGGGCCTGCTGGAGCAGTGCAGCGCGCCGATGGAGCTGGTGCGGCGGCCCGCCACGGCCTTCGTGGGGCGCTTCGTGCTGCAGGCCAACCTGCTGCCGGCGCAATGGCGGAGCGGCGAGCTGGTCACGCCCCTGGGGACCTTCCCACCCCCACCCGCCTGGGGCACTCCGCCCCCAGGCGCCACCGATCCAGCCGAGACTCCCGACCAGGGCGATGGCCGATCAGGGCCTGGGAACCTTCAACTGCTGCTGCGACCCACCGATCTGGAGGTCGTCCATGCCCCTGCCCCGGGCGCTTCCGGCGCGCACGAGGTTCAAGGTCAAGGGCGGGCCGGGGGCGTGGAGGTGGAGGTGCTCGGCCGGGAATTCCTGGGCCGTGACTGGTTGTATCAGATGGGTCTCGGCTCCCTGCGGCTGCGGGTCCGGCTGCCGCTGGCGATCGCCCTGGAGCGGGGCATGCGGTGCCGGCTGGCGGTGCGGCCCGATGCCGCCCCCCTGCTCTTTCCCTCCGAACAGCCCGTGGGGACCAGCGCCTCGGCACCTCCATCGGGGCCATGAACGACACGTCCTCCCCCGCCAGAGCCCCGAGCGGTCCCGACCAGGACGCCTTGAGGGCCCTGGCCCGCCAGGTATGCAGTCTGAGCGGCTGGCCGGCTGCCGTGGTGGCCCTGGCCGACCCGGAGCGGGGCTGGTGCTGGGTCAGCGCCGGGCTTGAGGAGGGCGACCCTGAGGCTGCCCTCTCCGCCCTGGCGCTGCAGACCCTGCTGTGCCGCAGGCCCTGGCTGGTGGAGGACTGCCTGGAGGATGCGGATCTGCGGCTGCATCCCAGCGTGGTGGGTCCTCCTTGGCTGCGGAGCCTGGCCGGCTTTCCCCTGATCGGCCAGGGCGGAGAGGTGCTCGGCGCCTGCTGCGCCCTCGGCTTTACCCCCTCCAGCCTGGGCGAGGCGGCCCGCCAGGAAATGGCAAGCCTGGCGCTCAGGGTGGTGGACACGCTCCAGCGCCAGGGGCTGGAGCTTGCTCGGCGCCGCCTGGGCCCGATGCCGGCCGCTGCCCCGCGGGCGCCATCCGAGCCGGCGCGGGCGGCGCTGGTGGAGCGCGAGGGGCTGCTGGAGAGCCTGGAGGCCACCTTCAGCCTCGGCGTGGCCCGCGGCTTCTCGCTCCTGCGGCTGGAGTGCCGCGACCTCGACCGGCTCACCTCCAGCTTTGGGGTGGCGGGCTCGGCCGCACTCATGGACGCGCTGGCGCTGCGGATCCTCGGCCGCCTGCCGGAGCAGGCCAGCGCCTGCCGCTACAGCGAGGAAGAATTCCTGATTCTGATCCCCCAGCTCACCGATCCCGAAGCCCTGGCCCTGTTGGCGCATCGGCTGCTGACCGTGGCCGAGCGTCCCTTCCCCATCGCCGGGCGGGAGCTGCCGGTGGTGCTGGCGATCGGGGCCACCGTGCTCGATGGCAGCCAGGATTGCGCTGCCTCGGCGCTCGCTGAGGCGGGCATGGCGCGGCGGCTGGTGGGCGAGCGGGGCCTCAGCGGCTATCGGCTGATCGATGCGGCGATGCGCCGCCAGCTTCACCACGAATTCAACCGCCAGAGCCATTTCCGCGAAGCCCTTCTTCAAGGCGCGCTGGTGCCGCACTTCCAGCCGATCGTGGATCTGCGCCAGGGCCGGGTGCTCGGCTTCGAGGCCCTGGCCCGCTGGCACGGTCCCCAGGGCCGCATCGAAGAGCCCGGGCAGTTCCTTCCCCTCGCCCGGCAGATGGGTCTCACCAGCGAGCTCGACCTGGCGGTGATCCACCAGGTGCTGACGGCCCTGCCCGTCTTCGCGGCGATCGAGGCGAACCCAGAGCGGGCGGCGGAGCACGACGCGGGGATGGTGATGAGCGTGAACCTCTCCGCCCAGACCCTGGATAACCCCGAACAACGCCAGCGGCTGCTGAACCTGTTGGAAAGCCACAGCATTCCCACCGGCTGGCGCCTGCAGGTGGAGATCCTCGAGGAGGCCCTGCAGGACACCACCGCCGATTTCGAGGGCTTCCTCTCGCGGCTGGTGGTGTTGAACGTGGCGATCACCATCGATGACTTCGGCACCGGCTACTCCTCCCTGGCCCGGCTGGATCAGTTGCCGATCCACGGCTTCAAGGTGGACCGCAGCTTCGTGGAACGCATCGACGATGGCCTCTCACCCAGCAACCAGCTGCTGCGCACCATGAACAGCCTGGCCATCGACCTGGGGCTGGCCACGACGGCCGAAGGGGTGGGCACACAGCTGCAGCAGGACTGGCTGCAGAACCACGGCTTCCTCAGCGGCCAGGGTTTCCACTTCTCCCACCCCATGGCCCTGCCGCAGGCCCTCGACTACTTGCGCAGCCAGGGATCGGCCCCACCCGCGTCCGGCGACGGGAGCCACACCAACTCTGCGGAGGACGCGAGCGAGGGGGGCAGGGGCAGGGCCCGCCGCTTCCTTCCCGGTTGGCTGGGAGGGGGGCAGGGCTGATCAGCCCGCGGCCCTCGGATTCCCCCGCCGGGCCTTGCCATCAGCCTGTCCAGTCGTTGCGGCTGGCCCGCAGCCGGGCCAGGGCTGCCGGATCAGGCGCCCGGAGAAACAGATTGGTGCGCAGCTCCAGGGCGATCTGAGTGGGAATGGTGGGCCGTCCGGCGGCCCGCACCGCACGCACCTCCTCGAGCCGTGCGGCGATCGCGGAATCGGCCGGTTCGAGCGAGCGGGCCCAGGCCAGGTTGGTGGCGGTGTATTCATGGGCGCACCACACGCGGGTGGCCTCCGGTAGGGCGGCAAACTGCCGCAATGCGGCATGCATCTGCTCCGCAGTGCCCTCGAACAGGCGGCCGCAGCCGGCGGCGAAGAGCGTGTCGCCGCAAAAGAGATCACCGGCAGCGGCTGGAGCGGCCGGTTCCGGGGCGATCAGTTGCGGCGTGGCATCCCGCGGATCGCCGGGCGGGCCTTGGTCGCCGTCATCCCCTGCCTTCCCCCAGGGCGGCAGATAGAAGGCGATGTGGTGGCGGGTGTGGCCTGGCACGGCCAGCACATGCACCGGGCGGCCCAGCAGGCTGAACCGCTCACCGCCGGCAACGCCGCAGGTCTGCAGCGGGATGCGCTGCCGATCGTCGGCGCTGGCGATCACCGCGGCCTGGGGCCAGCGGCGCAGGAGTTCCGCGGTGCCGCCGATGTGGTCGCTGTGGTGGTGGGTGTGGAGGATTGCCACCAGCTCCAGACCGCGGGCCTCCAGCCAGGCGATCACCGGCTCGGCCACCGCCGGATCCACCACCGCTGCGGGTCCTGGTGTGGCGCCATGCAACACGAACACGTAGTTGTCGCGCAGCACCGGGATCAGGCTGACCTGATCGGCCACCGGGTTCCCTGCCGGATCCAGCGGGTTGAGCGAGCCCGCTGCCGCGCCGGGCAGGCGGTGATCGGCGGCCCGCTCGGGCCCGCCGCCGGGAAACGGCAGGGAAGGGGGCATCGTTAAAGTCCCAGCGTCGGCTCCGTTCCATGATCACCGCTGCCGAGCAGCCCATGAACACCGCCGTCGTCCCGGGGCCTGGGGCCGCAGCCCAGGGGCAGCCGCTGCCCCCCTCCCTGGAAGCGCCCCTCACGGTGGCCCTGGCCAAGGGGGCCCTGCTGAAGGATTCGGTGCGCCGCTTCGCCGCCGCCGGCCTCGATTTCAGTGCCATTCTCGAGCCGGACAACCGGCAGCTGATGGTGCCCAGTGTCTGCGGCAACGCTCGCGCCCTGTTGGTGCGCAATGCCGATGTGCCCGTCTACGTGGCCTACGGCCAGGCGCAGCTCGGTGTGGTGGGCTTCGATGTGCTGCAGGAGCACCAGCTGCCCGTGGCCCAGCTGGTGGACCTCGGCTTCGGCGGCTGCCGGATGAGCGTGGCTGTGAAAGCCAGCAGCCCCTACCGCCGCGCCGCGGACCTGCCGGCCCACTGCCGCATCGCCAGCAAGTTCACCCGCTGCGCCGAGGCCTACTTCGAAGCCCTCGACCTGCCGGTGGAGGTGATCCACCTGGCCGGTTCGGTGGAACTCGGGCCGATCACCGGCATGAGCGAAGCGATCGTGGACCTGGTGGCCACCGGCCGCACCCTCCAGGAGAACGGACTGATCGCCATCGAAGATCTGTTCCACAGCACCGCGCGGCTGGTGGGCCACCCCCTGGCCCTGCGGCTCGATGACGGCCGCCTGCAGGCCATCGTGGAACGGATCCGCGCCGCCTCCGGCGTGGCGGTGCCCGCCTGATGGCCTCTCTGGACCTTCAGCGCCTGCGGCGTCTGCTGCCCTACCTCGGCCGCGATCGTCGCCGCCTGCTGCTCTCCCTGCTGCTGCTCATTCCGCTGGCTCTGGCGGGCGCGGTGCAGCCCCTGCTCGTGGGCCAGGCCATCAGTGTGCTGCGCCATGAAAGCAGCCTCCCCTGGCTGGCGGCGCTGCCCGTGCCCGTGGCCCTGCGGCTTCTCGTGGCCCTGCTGCTGGTGGCCGTGCTGCTGCGCCTCGGCCTGCAGGGCACCCAGAGTTACAACGTGCAGGTGGTGGGTCAGCGGCTGACCGCGCGAATCCGGGCCGATCTCTTCCGCCATGCCCTGGGCCTCTCGCTGCGCTTCCACGACCGCACGCCGGTGGGCAAGCTGCTCACCCGGCTCACGAGCGATGTGGATGCCCTCGCCGAGGTGTTCGGCAGCGGCGCGGTGGGGGTCCTGGCCGACCTGGTGAGTCTGCTGGTGATCGCGATCACGATGGTGGTGATCGAATGGCGGCTGGGCCTTCTGCTCCTGCTGATCCAGATCCCGGTCACCGCAGGGATGCTTTGGCTCCAGAGCCGCTACCGCCGGGCCAATTACCGCGTGCGCGAGGAACTCGGCCAGCTCAACGCCGATCTGCAGGAGAACCTGCAGGGCCTCGAGGTGGTGCAGATGTTCCGCCGCGAGGCGGTGAACAGCGAGCGCTTCGCCCGCACCACCGCGCTTTACCGCGATGCCGTGACAGGCACGATCTTCTACGACAGTGCCATCTCCGCCTTCATCGAATGGGTGGCGCTGGCCGCGGTGGCCCTGGTGCTGGCCCTCGGGGGCACGATGGTGACCGCCGGCGCCATGGGGCTGGGCACCCTCACCACCTTCATCCTGTTCTCCCAGCGGCTCTTTGATCCGCTGCGCCAGCTGGCCGAGCGCTTCACCCAGATCCAGGGAGGGCTGACGGCCGTGGAGCGGATCGGGGAACTCCTGGAGCAGCCGATCGAGATCGCCGACCTGCCGGCCCCCCAGCGCGGCGCGGCCGCCCGCAGGGCGGTGGAGGCGGGAGCTGGGGCGGCGGCCGGGGAGGTGGTGTTCGAGAACGTGAGCTTCGCCTACCGCAGCGATGATCCAATCCTCGAGGATCTCTCCTTCCGCATTGCCCCGGGGGAGCACGTGGCGATCGTGGGGCCCACGGGATCCGGCAAGACCACGATCATTCGGCTTCTCTGCCGGCTGTATGAGCCCCAGCGCGGCCGCATCCTGCTCGATGGGGTGGACATCCGGGAGCTGCCGGTGGCCCTGCTGCGGCGCCGCCTCGGGGTGGTGCTGCAGGACACCTTCCTGTTCAGCGGCAACGTGGCCGACAACCTCCGCCTCGATGCCGATCTGAGCGATGCCCAGCTGGAGCGTCTCTGCGGCGAACTGGGACTCCAGCCCCTGCTCGGACGACTTGATGCGGGACTGGCCACCGAGCTTCGTGAGAGGGGCGGCAATCTCTCCTCGGGTGAACGCCAGCTACTGGCGGTGGCCCGGGTCGCGATCCGGGAGCCCTCAGTGCTGGTGATGGATGAGGCCACCGCCTTCCTCGATCCCTCCACCGAGGCCACCCTCCAGCGTGACCTCGAATCGTTGCTGCAAGGGCGCACCGCCATCGTGATCGCCCACCGCCTGGCCACCGTTGAGGCCTCTGACCGCATCCTGGTGCTGCGGCGGGGGCGGTTGGTGGAGGAGGGCAACCACCGCCAGCTGCGGGCCGCCGGCGGGCTCTATGCCCAGCTGGCGGATCTCCAGGAGAAGGGGCTGGCCAGCCTCTGAGCCCACGGCCTTCTGCCCCCCCAGCCCCCATCCGAACGGCTTCGGGCTTTCGGGCCGGGGCATCACCACCCGCAGCGGCTCAGGCCATCCGGCCCCGATCGCCCTGGGATAGATCGAGGGGCCCGGCCCCCAGGGCGGAGGGCGCCAGAATCCCCTCCTCCGCCAGCCAGGACGCGATCAGAGCGGCCAGCCGCCCGGGCATCTGCCGCATGGGCAGGTGGCCGCCGCCCTCCAGCAGCTCGAGGCGGTGCCGGCGGCTGTAACCGGCCAGATGGCGCACATAACGGGGCTCCATGACCGTGTCGCGGGAGCCTGCAATCCACAGACTCGGCACTGCCAGGGCCGCCGTGAGCCGGGGCAGCTGCCCCACGGCCCCCCGGTTGGTGCTGCAGGCCAGCAGTCCCTGGGCGGCCCGGGCCTCCGCCCGCAGGGGGCTGCTCCAGGGGTCCAGGGCGGGCAGCGCCGCCAGCCAGGCGGGCCGCAGCGCCACGAAGGCCGCGCCCCCCTGGCGCAGGCGCGCGAAGGGTCGGGGTTGGTACACGCCCCCGCCCGCCGCCACCTGCACAAGACCCCGCAGCTGCGGTCCCAGCAGGGGAGCGGCATGGAGCGCCACGCTGCCGCCGAGGGAGTGACCCAGCAACACCACCGGGCGCTCCCCGGCCTCGGCGCGCACCTGATCGGCCAACCAGCGGCCGTAGCTCGCCAGACTGGGCTGGAGCCCCCGGGGCCGCGGCCGCCGGCCGAAGCCGGGAAGATCGGGACACCAGCAGGGCAGAACGGCTTCGAGCTCGTGGCGCAGCGGATCCCAGAGACGGCCGGCAAGGAGCCAGCCATGCACCGCCACGAGCAACGGAACGGCGGGATCCCATCCTGCGGTGATCCGCTCGGCCGGTGACGACGCCGGCCCGCGGGTGTCGGCAGCGGACGGGCTGGAGCGGGCCAAGGTGGTGGAGGTGGTGGCGATGCCCAGGGTGCCTGCGGCGGCGATCCCCACCCTGCCGTAGTTCCGTCCCGCGGCGGAGGTTCCGACAGACTGCGTAGCGTGGGCGGTGCCGGATGTGATCCTCCGCGGTTGCCCGACCCCAGCCCCGAAATCCTGGCGAACCTCTACGGAGCCCGCCACCGTCTCTGCCCGACCCCCAATCCGTCCCTGCAGCTGGTGCTGAGCCTTGAGCGGGAGATCGATCTGATCGAGTTGGAGCAGCTCTGCGATGCGGTGGGCTGGAGCCGCAGGCCCCTGCGGCGGGTGCGCAAGGCCCTGCAGCACAGCCTGCTCTGCGTGGGCCTCTGGCGCCACGACAACCGCCTGCCGAAGCTGGTGGGCTTCGCCCGTTGCACCGGCGATGGCGTGGTGGAAGCCACGGTGTGGGATGTGGCCGTGCATCCCCTCTACCAGGGGGCCGGGCTGGGGCGGCAGCTGATGGACTTTGTGATCGCCGAGCTCCACACCCTGGGCGTGGATCGGGTGAGTCTCTTCGCCGACCCCCACGTGGTGGGCTTCTACGAGGGTCAGGGCTGGGAGCTGGAACCCCAGCGGCGGCGTTGCGCCTTCTGGTACGCATCCTGAACGGCCGATCCCCCCACCCCCCGGTAGTAATGCTCCGCCAGCAGCTGCGGCGGGGTTCCCCGGCGCCAGGCGCGCCGGAGGCGGGCATTCGCCAGGGCCGTGCCCAGCACCCCCAGGCGGCGCCACCGGCGGCCGCTCACCCGCAGCGCCCCGCTCAGCAGGCCGATCGTGGCCAGGCGCCGCAGGCGGAGCACCAGATCAAGGTCCTCCATCAACGGCAGCGGCCGGATGCCACCGGCGGCATCCAGGAGTTCGCGGCTCAGCAGCAATCCCTGATCGCCGTAGGGCAGCTGGCGCCAGCGGCTGCGCAGGCTCACCAGGGCCTCCAGGAGCCGGAGGGCGGGGCCGGGGTCATCCACCGCCAGCCGGAAGGCCCAGGCTCGCTGGGGGCCGCGTCCGATGGCGGCGGTCACCTGCTCCCGCCACCCTCGGGGGAGGCGCGCGTCGGCATGGAGGAGCAGCAGCCAGGGCCCATCGCTGGCCGCCACCCCGGCCGCCAGCTGGGCGCCCCGACCTGGCTCGCAGGGCAAGGGCCGGGCACCGGCCAGGCGGGCCAGCCGGGCCGTGCCATCCCCACTGGCCCCATCCACCACCAGCACCTCGCGGAGCTGGCCGCCGGCAACCGCCAGATCGGCCAGCAGACACGGCAGTCGGCTGGCCTCATTGCGGGCGAGGATCACCACGCTGAGCTCGGCGAGCGTGCGGCTCATCGCCAGTGGGCCAGATCCCCGGGGCGATCGAGATCGGCCCGCGTCGCCACCAGGGTCGCCAGCAGAGCCTCCTGATCGGCGGCGGCGAGGGTCTGGCGCAAAACGGCCGAGGTCCCCCAGGGGATCGGCCCCGCCGCGCCGGCAAACAGGCGCGGGGCTCCCGCGCTGGCGGCAGCGCAACCGCCGCCAACGCCCCGCCAGCCCAGGCCGATCAACCAGTACCCCCCATCCAGGGCCGGACCCAGAACGAGGGGGGCGCCTCTGGCCAGGACCCCAAAGGCCTCGATCAGGTCGGCCGCCGCCAGTTCCGGCAGATCGCTGCCGATCAGCAGCAGCTGGCCCACGCCCTCCCGGCGCGCCCGCACCACCTGACGCCGAAGACGCACCCCCAGGGAGCCCGTTCCCTGGGGCACCACCTGATCGGCCCCGAGCGCCAGCCCCCAGCGCCGCGCCGCCGAGGCCCCGATGCCGCTGGCGGCCAGCACCAGCTCAGCGGCGGCGCCGGCGCAGGCCGTGCGGGAGGCGGCCACGGCATGGTGGGTGAGGCGGTCCTGCACCCGGGCCGCACGGCGATCGCCCAGCTCCGCCGCCAGACGACGCTTGCAGCGGCCCGGGGCGGGCCAGCGGGCCAGAATCACCAGCCGCCGCTTCGGGGGGGCCTCCAGGGCATCCCCGTGGCCAGCCCCGGGCGGGGTGGTGGAGCCGCTCATTGGCCGCGGGGCAGTTCCGCGGGCCGGAGAGTGAGGGTGAGGGCCTTGTCGCGGCGGCGCACCTGCAGGCTGAGCGATTCGCCCACCCGCACCCGATCCACCGCCAGCTGCACCTCCGAGGGGTTGCCGACCGCCTGATCCCCCACCCGCTCGATCAGGTCACAGGGCTTGAGGCCACCGCGATCGGCGGGGCTCCCAGCCATCACGTCCACCACCACCACCCCATTCACCTCCGGGAGCTGGCATTCGCTGGTGGCGCCATTGATCTCCCGGGCCAACTGGGGGGTGAGGGCCTGCAGGCGAACCCCGATGTAGGGGTGGCTGGCATAGCCCCGATCCACGATCTGGGCGGCGATCTGGCGGGCGGTGTTGATCGGGATCGCAAAGCTCAGGCCGGCTCCCGGTGCCTGGCGGATCGCGGTGTTGATGCCGATCACCTCGCCCCGGTCGTTGATCAGCGGTCCGCCGCTGTTGCCCGGGTTCACGGCGGCGTCGGTCTGGAGATAGGGCACCCGCTGGCCTTCGCCCAGGGCATTGGTGCGCTGGATGGCGCTGATGATCCCCGCGGTCACGGTGTTGTCGAGGCCCAGGGGGTTGCCGATGGCAATGGCCCATTCCCCCGGCCGCACCCGGGCGGAATCCCCCAGGGGGGCCACGGGCAGCTTCGAGGCCACCACCTTCACCACCGCCACATCGGTGAGGGGGTCAGCACCCAGCACCTTGCCGGTGAAGTTGCGGCCATCCGGAAGGGTCACGTGCACGTCGCTGGAGCCCTCCACCACGTGGGCGTTGGTGAGCACCACCCCATCGGAGCGGGTGATGAAGCCCGAGCCCTGGCCCTGTTGCTGCTGGATGGCGGGTCCGCCGCCGAACACCCCACCCAGGGGGTTCACCATCCGCTTCACGGTGTCGATCCGGACCACGGCCGGACCCACCTTGTCCACCGCTGCCACGATCTGGTTGCTGGGCGGCTTGAGGGGAACGGCTGGCGGGGCATCGCTGATGCGGGTGCGCTCCGGCCCCTTGGAGGCTCCGGGCAGGGGGAAGCCACCGGCGCAGCCACCAAGGAGGAGAGCAGGGGCGAGAAAGGCCAGCCCCCGCAGACGGGCCGGCCAACGCCCCAGGTTGACCGCTCCGGGTCGGCGGCAAGGGATGACGGGGCCGCCCAGGCGGCCGGCGGGCCAGGGATCGGGGCCGGATGGGGCCATCGCGGTGGCGAGGGACACGGGAACGGCTTCATTAAAGACCGACCGCCGGTGCGACGCTGCCTATATTCAGCAGCCGAAGGGAGGTTCAAGGGTGCAGCAGGGCGAACAGCTTTGGCACCAGGTACAGCAGGCCCTGCAGCCCAACCTCAGCAAGCCGACCTTCGAGACCTGGATCCGGCCGGCCCGGTTCCTGACCTACAGCGAGGGGCAGCTGCGGCTCGAGGCGCCCAATGCCTTCACCTGCGGCTGGCTGCGTAAGAACTACCAGAGCCAGATCGCCGCCGTGGCCAGCGAGATCGTCGGACGCAGCGTGGTGGTGGAGGTGGTGGCCGCCCCGGGGGGAGGCGCGGAGCCCCCCTTGCCGCCCCTGGCCGCAGGGGGAACGGGATCGGCGCCCGCGGCCGGATTCACCCGGCCCGCCGAGGCGAACGAAGGGCGCGCGAGCGCGGGGCTCGATTCGGCCTCCAGCGAGCGGGAGGGATCCCTTCAGGGCCCTCCGCCTTCCACCGGCCCCGGCGGGCGGCCGGCCGCGGGCCTGAATCCCCGCTACAGCTTCAGCCGCTTCGTGGTGGGCCCCAACAGCCGCATGGCCCACGCGGCGGCCCTGGCGGTGGCGGAGGCGCCGGGCCGGGAGTTCAATCCGCTGTTCATCTGCGGCGGCGTGGGTCTGGGCAAGACCCACCTGATGCAGGCAATCGGCCATTACCGGCTGGAGATCGATCCCCAGGCGCGGGTCTTTTACGTGAGCACCGAAACCTTCACCAACGACCTGATCCAGGCGATCCGCAAGGACAGCATGCAGGCCTTTCGCGATCGCTACCGCGCCGCCGACCTGATCCTGGTGGACGACATCCAGTTCATCGAGGGCAAGGAATACACCCAGGAGGAGTTCTTCCACACCTTCAATGCCCTGCATGAGGCGGGCCGGCAGATCGTGATCGCCTCGGACCGCCCCCCCAACCAGATTCCAAGGCTCCAGGAACGGCTGATCTCCCGTTTCTCGATGGGCCTGATCGCCGACATCCAGGTGCCGGATCTCGAGACCCGCATGGCGATCCTGCACAAGAAGGCCGAAAGCGAGCAGATGGCCCTGCCGCGGGAGCTGATCCAGTACATCGCCGGCCGCTTCACCTCCAACATCCGTGAACTGGAGGGGGCCCTCACCCGGGCGGTGGCCTTCGCTTCGATCACCGGCCTGCCGATGACCGTGGAGTCGGTGGCGCCCATGCTTGACCCGGTGGGCAATGATGTGGAGGTCACTCCCAAGCAGGTCCTGGAGAAGGTGTCCGAGGTGTTCGGCGTGAGTGTGGAGGAGATGAAGAGCCCCAGCCGCCGACGGGCCGTGAGCCAGGCGCGCCAGGTGGGGATGTTCCTGATGCGCCAGAGCACCAACCTCTCCCTGCCCCGCATCGGCGAGGCCTTCGGCGGCAAGGACCACTCCACCGTGATGTATGCGGTGGAGCAGGTGGAAAAGAAACTCAGCGCCGATCCCGCCGTTGCCCGCCAGGTGCAGCAGGTGCGGGATCTGCTGCAGATCGATTCGAGGAAACGGAGGTGAAAGTGTTTCCCTCCATCCGATCTCCCCGTCAGGACAAACGCAATAGCACGCACGGCTTATCAAGCCTTTGCAGGAGCCTCGGCAATTCATGAAAAGGGTATTGCTACTGATGATCCAGCCTCCCGGTGGCACCGGAGTCCAGGGTCTTCGCTATTCCAAACTCTTCCCCTACACCCAAACTGGAGCCTGGGAACTTCATTTTTCCGGCCCCGATCCAGCCCAAGCGTCCGTAGGACTGGAGCCCCTGGTTTGCCCAAAAAATCATTGTCACTACAGTCGCAATCTCTCGCCTTCACTGCAGTTTGCCACCCTCAAAAATCGTTACCGCAAGAATCAAATTCGATTTCTTTTTTATGGTTTTCTCCAGCTCGTCAGCCGCAAAATTGAACAGTGGACAGGCCATGATTCTTTTGCATACCTACAAGGCGGCCTAAAGAGAACGATTCTTCAAGCTGACAGCCTTTACCACTTTGACCTAATTGCCGCCAAAAGTCCTGATTTCCGCATTCTCGAACTCGGTGCAGCCCTAGCCAAGGAACTCGAAAGACCACTGCTTGCGATCTACGACGATCCTCATGGCCAACGAGATGAGCTTGGTTTTTATCCCGATGACTCCGAGCGTCAACTCAGAGTATTGAATCAAGCGGATGCCGTGCTTTTCATGTCTCCGCTCACGCGCGATCGCTACGTGGACCATGAGCTTGTTGAACAGCAAAAAACCTTCTGCCTCACAGACAGTTACCCCATTGACTCTCAATTCTATTGCCGCCAGCCTCCAAACCTCTCACGAGCACCTAACGCGCTCGCCTCACTCCGCTTGGTGCATCTAGGCAACCTCCCCGAGTGGCGTCCGATTGATCCGTTATTGCATGCACTCGCCGCTCTCGAAGAGCAGCCCGGTCTTCCAGCACTTCAAATTGATTTTTACGGCTATCTCTATCCCAAAGCACAGGAGATGATCCGCACGCTTCCCCAACAAAGCGGCAAATTAACCATAAACGTATACAACTCAGTAGACCACCTGAAATCCCACCATATCGCCAGCACCTCTGACATCCTCCTGGTTATGATTGGCCCCCGTCATCTTGACAATCAGCCTTCAAAGTTCTTTGTCTACCTCGGCCATCATAAGCCAGTATTGGTCATCGGCCCGCCTGGCAATCCAATTGAAGATCTCGTCAATCAACTAGGCATCGGTGTTTTCTGCGATGTTCGCAACATCCTCTCCATCCGCGATGGACTCATCGAAATCGCCCAACATTATGACACCTATCAATCCAACTTTGATCGCCACCTTCATGCGATTAAACGCTATGCCGCCGATGCTGTAGCTGCAGATCTTCTTGCTGTGTTCGACGCCACCATGGAAAAGGCTTCGCCAACAAACTGAACAAACCTTCTTCCCCTCAGCCAACCACCGGCTCACTCGGATCCAGCCCTTCCACCTCCCCCTGGAACACACGACTGGCGGTGATGTCCTCCGCCTCAATCGTCATCAGATCCAGCTTGCCGAGCCTGCTGGCCATGCCATTGAACAGGCGGTTCGCCTGACGCATACGGGCACGATCGATGGCATTGCGGATCGAGCGGGCATTGGCGAAGAAAGGCAGCTGCATGCGGCGCACGATGTAGTCGGCGAAGACCTCGGCGGCCTCCTCGCTGAAACGGTAGTTTTCGCTGGCCAGGATCAGCTTGGCGATCGCCAGCAGCTCTGTAGCGCTGTAATCAGGGAAGTCGATATGGTTGGCCACCCGTGAAGAGAGGCCGGGATTGGATTGATAGAACACATCCATCCGCTCCTTATAGCCGGCAAAGATCACCACCAGATCATCGCGGTTGTTCTCCATCACCTGCAGCAGGATCTCGATCGCTTCGGCGCCGTAATCGCGTTCATTTTCAGGACGATAAAGATAATAGGCTTCATCGATGAACAGCACACCACCCATCGCCTTCTTCAGCATCTCGCGGGTCTTCGGCGCGGTGTGGCCGATGTACTGACCCACCAGATCATCGCGGGTGGCGGTCACCACATGGCCCTTGCGCACATAACCCAGGCCGTGCAGGATTTTCGACATCCTTTCGGCCACGGTGGTCTTGCCGGTTCCGGGCCTGCCGGTGAACGACATGTGCAGACTCGGTGGGGCCGACTCCAGGCCCATCTCCCGCCGGGCCCGATTCACCACCAGCAGGGCGGCGATCTCCCGGATCCGCGCCTTCACCGGCCGGAGGCCCACCAGCTCC
>Ga0114968_10001592_pt1 | contig 17433 bp, 14 predicted proteins | sample M_130807_EF_Meta_FD_87020 | JGI IMG/M metagenome (GOLD analysis project Ga0114968, IMG submission 87020) | Freshwater microbial communities from Lake Montjoie, Canada to study carbon cycling - M_130807_EF_MetaG | ecosystem: Environmental > Aquatic > Freshwater > Lake | place: Lake Montjoie...
GACCCGCTGCAAGTCCTGCAGTTGCTGTCAACGATGGGTCTGACCAACGAGACCCGACTGACCCGTACTACGCACTGCCAACAACTTTGCCTTTGTTGCTTGCACTGCGTGCTCGGCATCCCCAAGCTTCATTGATGGCAGGCGGAACCGATGCAGGATTGTGGGTCTCGCAACAACATCACCGCTTTGATCAGGTGATTGACCTGACCCGTGTTCAAGCCTTGCGACATATTGAACATTACCCACACCATATGGCCATCGGCGCGGCAGTCAGTCTGCATGATGCATTTGCTGCATTGTCTGAACGGCGTCCATCGATGGCCCATTTTGCCGACCGCTTTGCCGGGCGGCCTGTGCGTCAATCGGGCACCTTGGGCGGCAACATAGCCAACGGTTCGCCCATCGGCGACAGCATGCCCTTGCTGATTGCACTGGGTGCACACGTGGTGTTGATGGCCTCACGCAATGCACGCATGGTCAGCCGCCATGTCGCGCTGGAAGATTTTTACCTTGGTTACAAACACACTGCATTGGCAGCGGATGAAGTGCTGTGCTGGATTGTGGTACCTCACCCGCAGCCCGGCGAATGGTTGGGCGTTTACAAAATATCCAAGCGCGTGGAAGACGATATCTCAGCGGTGTGTTTAGCCATGCAATTGCACATTGAGCAAGGACTGGTGAAGTCTGTGCGCATAGGTGCAGGTGGTGTTGCAGCGACACCAGTCAGAGCAAGCAAAACCGAAGCTGCGCTACTAGGGACCACTTGGAATGAAGCAACCATCAAACAAGCGCAACAAGTGATCGGTAAAGAGTTTTCCCCGATCACAGACATGCGTGCCAGTGCCGACTACCGCCGACAGGTGTTGCAAAACCTGATGCAACGCGCCTGGCTGGAACAACAAGGCCATGGCATGGTGCAATTGGGTGACCTGCCATGAGCACCATAGCAACACATGAAAGCGCACACTTGCATGTGCAAGGCCATGCATCCTATATAGATGACCTGCCATTGACAGAAGGTACCTTACATGCCGCTGCGCTTCTCAGCAACGCAGCCAGCGGACGCATTTTGTCATTGGACTTGAGTGCTGTACTGGCAAGCCCTGGTGTACAAGCCGTCATCACAGCTGACGACATTCCAGGCGACAAGTTACTGGCTACCTTTGTCCATGATGAACCGGTGTTCGCCAACGAAAGGGTTGACCACATCGGGCAAGTGTTGGGCTTGGTATTGGCTAACTCGCATACCCAAGCGCGCGCCGCAGCGCATCGCGCCATATTGAAAGTACAAGCCGAGCCACCGCTGCTTGATGCACGCCAATCGCAGTTACAACAAGCCACTGTGCTGCCGCATGTGCACGTGTCGCGCGGTCATTCGCAAGCACAGATGGAGGCGGCCACTCACCATTTGCACGGGCAACTTGAAATCGGTGGTCAAGAACACTATTACCTAGAAACCCAGATTGCGTATGCCATTCCTCAGGACAATGGCGAGTGGTTGATACACAGCAGCACACAACATCCGGGAGAAGTACAGCATTGGGTAGCGCATGCCTTGGATCTACCGATGCACGCAGTGCGGGTGGTTTGCAGACGCATGGGCGGGGGATTTGGAGGAAAAGAAACACAGGCAGGTCACCTGGCAGTGTGGGCGGCGCTGGCCGCAAAAAAAACAGGTCGCCCCGTGAAAATGCGCTTGTCACGCGAAGACGATTTTTTGGTCACGGGCAAGCGTCATCCATTCAGCCACGATTTCAAAGCAGGCTTTGACGATAAGGGCTTGTTGCTGGCCTTGCAATCGACCCAATGGGCGCATTGTGGTTTCAGCGCAGACCTGAGCGGGCCAGTCGCGGACCGCGCGGTGTTTCACACCGACAACGCTTACTTTTTGTCAGATGTAGACATTGTTTCTCACCGCAGCAAACTCAACACGCAAAGCCACACCGCATTTCGCGGCTTTGGCGGTCCACAAGGCATGATGTTGATTGAAACAGTGATGGGTGACATGGCGCGTCGATTGCAACTTGACCCTTTGGATGTGCGTTTACGCAATTTGTACGGGCAAGCACCTCGCAACACCACACCTTACGGCATGACGGTGGAAGACAATATATTGCCTGAGTTGATGACCCAATTAGCGAACGATTGCAATTACCGCCAACGCCGCACAGAGATTGCGCAGTGGAATGCCAGTCACGCAGTCATCAAAAAAGGCTTGGCGCTCACGCCAGTGAAATTCGGCATCAGTTTCACTGCGACGCAGTTCAACCAAGCCGGCGCCTTGGTCTCGGTGTTCACCGACGGCAGTGTGCGCATCAACCACGGTGGCACCGAGATGGGCCAAGGCTTACACACCAAAGTCTGCGCTATCGTTGCAGATGTGTTGGGTATTCCCAATGCGCAAGTTCGCATCAGCAGCAGCGACACCGACAAAATAGCCAACGCCAGTGCGACCGCCGCATCCAGCGGCACCGATTTGAATGGCCGCGCCGCCGAGCGGGCCGCCTTGCAAGTGAAACAGAACATCTCTCTGTGCATCGCCAAGGCAGATGATTGCCAACCAGGGGAAGTGGTATTCCAACAAGGCTTAGTCCACACACCTGCCAAACCACGCACTTTTGTCGAGGCCGTGCAATTCGCTTACAGCCAGCGAGTGCAACTATGGAGCGATGGTTTCTATGCCACGCCAAAAATTCATTACGACCGGCACACGCTCACAGGCAGACCGTTCTTTTATTTTGCCTATGGTGCAGCGTGCAGTGAAGTCGCCATCGACACATTGACCGGTGAACACAAACTGCTGCGTGTGGACATACTTCACGATGTCGGCAAATCACTCAACCCTGCCATTGACATAGGACAAATCGAAGGGGGGTTTGTGCAAGGCTTGGGTTGGTTGACCACCGAAGAATTGGTGTGGGCAAGCGACGGTAAATTATTGACGCGCGGCGCCAGCACTTACAAAATTCCAACTGCGGCGGACATTCCCGAACACTTCAATATCAAACTCTGGCACGAAGCCAACCGCGAAGACACCATAGGCGGCAGCAAAGCCGTGGGAGAACCGCCGTTCATGTTGGCCATGAGTGTCTACGAAGCCTTGCGCGACGCCGTTGGACAAACCCTGGGCGGCCACACACCCATTCAATTGAATACACCGGTGACGCCTGAGCGCGTGTTGATGGCATTGCAAACGCCTGCTTCAACCACCACCTAGTGCGCGTGTCCTACAAATTTCGTCGACGACTAACCCTTTAGATTTTTCATGCCAGTCACTTCAGATTCACACGCTTACCGCGCTTCGCTGCTTTGGTTTCCCGACGCCGACAGCGATCAGATTCATTTCGAAGCGGATGGCTTGCTGGTCACCACGCGCGGCGCAGATGGTGTGTCGCGCATCAGCGCCATTGGCGACTACCGCGCATTGCAAGCCGCGCATAGTCATTTGCCCACGACCGATTGGCGCGGCCGCTGGATTGCGCCAGGCTTTGTTGACACACATATTCACTATGCACAAACCGATGTGATTGCGTCCCCGGCTGACGGATTGTTACCTTGGTTAAACAACTACACCTTTCCTCAGGAAACCCGTTTTGCCGACCCAGCACATGCGCATGCAGTGGCAGATTTTTTCTTTGACGAATTGATGCGGCATGGCGTGACCACAGCACTTGCATTTGCCACTGCGCACAGCGCATCAGTGGATGCATTTTTCACGCAAGCGCAACGCCGTCAATTACGCATGATCAGCGGGCGAGTTCTGCAAGACCGCCACAGCCCCGATGGATTGCGAGACATTAGCGCGGCACAAAGCCTTTACGAAACCGAATCCTTGATCGCAAAATGGCACGGTGTCGGCAGATTGGGTTACGCCATCACCCCACGATTTGCGCCCACCTCCAGCGAAGCACAATTGCGCGGCGCAGGTGAATTGGCAGCGTCTCACCCAGATGTATGGGTGCAATCACATGTCGCTGAAAACGCGGATGAAATCGCATGGGTCGCTGAATTGTTTCCCCAAGCGCGAAGTTATTTGGGCGTGTATGAAGACATGGGTTTACTGCGCGAACGCTCGGTGTACGCCCACTGCCTGCATCTGGATGCGAATGACCGCGACCTGATGGCCGAGCGCGGTGCGGCGGCCGCGGTTTGTCCGAGCAGTAATCTTTTTTTAGACAGCGGTTTTTTCGACTTCTCGCTGGCGCAGTCACACCACTTGTTGCACGGTCTGGCCAGCGATGTGGGCGGCGGCACCAGCTTCAGCCCGTTCCACACCATGCACGCGGCCTACACCGTGGCACGTCAAAGCGTGCAGCAAAGCGGCCGTTCGCTGAGCGCACAGCACCTGTGGTGGCTGCATACCGCAGGTGCAGCCAAGGCCTTGGGCTTAGCTGGCGTGATTGGCAATCTGAATGCAGGATGCGAAGCCGATTTCATTGTGCTCAACCCGCAAGCCACGCCTTTGTTGTCGCGACGCATTTCTGCCGCCGAGAGTTTGCAAGCACAACTGTTCGCCATGATTGTGCTGGGCGATGACAGGTTGGTGGAGCAAGTGGTGGTGGACGGGAAAGTGCTTGGGACGCAAGCTTCACCGACGGCTTAAACACCGCCCAACGCCGCCCTCTCCTGCGCATTCAACACCGGCCCTTCCAACGTCACGCTGTCTTGCTGCACTTGCCCATCACGGAATTTTTCAATCAACGGCTTCAGTGTCGGGTCAATATGCGATTCATCAAAGCCGTTGAACAAGGTGCCGAGCAATGATCGTTTCAAATCACTGGTGCCCATGACCCAGTCGGCCAGTGGAAACGTCAGGTTCATGTTTTTATGCATCATGAGCCCTAAGCTGTGATGGGCTGCATGGTGTCTGCGAATGGTGTTGATGAACGGCATATGCCGCACAAAAGCGTTTTCCTGGATATGGCAGCAATAGTGAAAAGTTTCGTACAACACATAGTGACCTATCACCGTCATGTATGCAATGTAGCCTGCATTCGCACCAAACACATAAGCACACAGCAGAGCTACAGCGCCGCCGCCGATACCCAATACCGTCAACACACGCCAAGGAAAAAACACAATGCGAAATTCACGCACGCTGTCAATCGTGTAGTCGGTATCGGTGAAATACTGATGGTGCTGACGGGTGTGTCTGTCGTAAATGGCGCGCAGCGCAAACACATCGATATGCCGGTGCATCACATATTTATGCATGGCCCATTCGCCGAAATTACCGGCGACGGCGACGGGCAGCACAATCCACCAAGCCCAGGTGGCGTGATCAAGCTGCCCCCAGCAATACACCAGCAAACTGATACCCACCGCATACATCACTCCAATATGCAACAAACCGTTGTAAAACGGGCTGATGTTGGCGCGGTAGGTTTCCCTGAAACGGCGTTGGCGCTCGGTCATCACCATGGGTCTGGAAAATGTAGTCATGCATGTCTCCTGTCAGCGGTAGAGGCTAAGCGTTTTTCATCCATCTTAAGCACATCACAGCACCAGCAATGCCCTGAAATCGTTCACGTTGGTATGGGTCGGACCGCTGACCACCAAATCGCCCAAGGCTTCAAACAAACGGTAACTGTCGTTGCGATCGGCAAACGCGGCTGGTTTCAACCCGAGTTGTTCGCAGCGTTGCAAACTGTCCGGTGTCACCAGCGCACCGGCGTTGTCCTCGACACCGTCTATGCCATCGGTGTCCGCCGCCAGCGCCCAAACGCCCTTTTGTCCTTGTAAAGCCATGGCCAGCCCCAAGCAAAATTCACCCGCGCGACCGCCCTTGCCTTTGGGAAAACCTGGCTGTGGTGTTCTCAAGGTCACCGTGGTTTCACCACCACTCAAAATCACGCAAGGCTTTTGAAACGGTCCGTGCCCATTCGCTGCAGCCCGCGCCAGTGCTGCATGCACTTTGGCCACTTCGCGCGACTCACCCTCTATTTCATCGGACAGGATATATGCATTCAAACCTGTGGCTCGCGCGGCATCTGCTGCAGCTTGCAAGGATTGCATGGGTGTAGCCATCATCTTCACTTGATGACCTACAAATGCAGCGTCCGTTGGTTTGGGCGTTTCCAGTGATCCGTTTTGTAACGCGGTTCGCACGGTCTGTGGAATGGCGATGCCATACCTGTCCAGCAAAGCCAATGCCTGATCGCAGGTGGTTTCATCCGGCACGCTCGGGCCACTCGCGATCACGCCCGGGTCGTCTCCTGGCACGTCGCTGATGGTCAAGGTCAACACCTGTGCCGGCGCACAAGCGGCAGCCAAGCGACCGCCTTTGATACGTGACAAATGTTTGCGAACGGTGTTCATTTCCCCAATAGGCGCGCCGCATGCCAACAATTCACGATTGATGCGTTGCTTATCGGCCAGACTCAAGCCGTCGGCTGGCAATGTCAACAAGGCCGAACCGCCACCCGAGACCAGGCAAATCACCAAATCGTCGGAACTCAGTCCTTGGGTCAATGCCAACATGCGGGCAGAGGCATCCATCCCAGCCTGATCGGGCACTGGATGAGATGCCTCGACCACTTCAATGCGTTGAAGCAGACCTTCGGGACGCGGCGGCGTGTGGTGGTAGCGGGTGACGACCAGTCCTTCTAAGCGTGCATCAACCGGCCACAGTTGCTCTAAGGCCTGTGCCATCGCGCCCGCCGCTTTGCCAGCCCCCAACACCAGCGTGCGCCCACGCGGCGGTGCTGGCAACAAACCAGCCATGTTCAACAACGGTTGTGCGCGGGCGACAGCCGTGTCGAATAAGTGGCGCAAAAACCCTTGGGGGTCTTGGTGGGGAGTAGAAGGTAAAGACATGGGGCTAAGGATAACGGATGGACTCAAGTTATTCTGACGACAGCCGATACCAAAGTCGATTCCCCTAGAAAGTATTCCATGCAAGCATCAGACATCACGAAGTATTTAAAAGATAAAGCCAATGACACAGAGGGGCTTTGGCTGACATTTGCCGCGCTGGTATTTTTTCCGCTGGTCTTAGCGTGGGCAGTTTGGAAATTATTCAACAAAGGGGCTGATGCTTTTCTGTCGCAAGCACTCTACAACACCAAACTCAAGTATTTTCAAGATGCACGCATAGAAACAGCGAAGGAAGCGCACAAGCAGCAAATGATGTTTGAGTACCAGCAATACTTGGCAGAAAGAGAAAAGCGGCTACAAGCTTATGAAAAGAAAATCAGGGCGCAGACGCCCCCGCCAGAAACCACTGCCCCACAGCTTGACGCTCCTGCTCAGTAATTTGCGTGGCATTGCTCATCGGCATTTGTCGCAACACCACCACTTGCTGGTAAATATTTTGCGCATTCGCACGAATTTGCTCAGCGCTATCGAGCCGAAGATTTTTCATTTGCAGTTTTTCGCCATGACAACTGATGCATCTTTGATTGACGATGGCTTGCACTTCCTCCCATGTGACAGGTGTTGAACGCTCGATAGATGCGGTGGTGTTGGTCGGCATGAGCGCCAGCATCAAGCCAGCAATCAACGCAACTCCCGCCAAGGCATAAGGCCAAGGGTGAGCCGCACGGCCCAAGTGCCAACTGTGTTTTTGCACAAAGAATTGCCGAATCAAAACGCCGGCGAGCATCATCAGAAACAGAATCGCCCAGCGTTGTGGATGATTCACAAGCAATCCTTCATGGTTAGCCAGCATGGCAAATAAAACCGGCAAGGTGAAATAGGTGTTGTGTACGCTGCGTTGTTTACCGCGCAAGCCATACACCGCCAATGCGTTGGCGTCATAGGGTTGGCCAGAGGTCAATGCTTTGACAACGATACGCTGGCCCGGAATGATGCAGAAAAACACATTGGCGCTCATGGTGGTGGCAAGCGTTGCGCCCATCAAGACAAAGGCAGCACGCCCGGCATAAAGATGGTTGGCAAGCCAGCACATAGCAGCTACCAAAACCAGTAGCACCAGACCCAGCCAGCGTTCACCGTTCTCGCGCTGAGCCAAGGTTTTGCACAAGGAGTCATAGACAAGCCAGAACCCCACTAGAAAGGCCATAGCGCTCGCGCCAGCTGCCCATGTGCTCCACACATGGACCGCAGGATCTACCAAAAACACATTCGCTTGCCAAAGATAGAGCAAACAGAACAAACCAAAACCACTGAGCCAAGTGGCATAGCTTTCCCAGTAAAACCAATGGAGCTTGCTGTTGATGTGTCCAGGCGCACCGCTGTACTTTTGCGGGTTGTAAAAACCGCCGCCATGTACGGCCCACATTTCTCCGCCTACACCTTTGGTTTTTAAAGCTTCATCTTCAGGAGGCACCAGGTTGCTGTCGAGAAAAACAAAATAAAAGGAGGAGCCAATCCAAGCAATCGCAACAATGACATGCAGCCAGCGTAACAGCAGTTGTGCCCATTCAAGCAGGTAAGTTTCCATAGGGCAAGACTATAAACCTGTGTGTCGCAACCAAGTCGGGAGGAAGACGACACCCCCTACAAGTGATTGCGAATTTGTTTGTATTGGCAGGAAAAACATATCCACTTTTCAGCGAAGTTGTAACAGTTGCGCCGCTACCGATACTGCAATCACCTCAGGCAATTTGCTGTGAATACCAGGAACGCCAATGGGCGAAGTGATGTGGTCAATATCCGCCTGCGCGAAACCACGTTCCTCCAGTCGGTGCCTGAACCTGGACCATTTGCTCGCACTGCCTATGAGACCGATATAGGACAAATCTTGGCGCTGGCGTTGTCTGTGCAAACAGGACGAGACAATCTCCAAATCTTCTGCGTGACTGAAACTCATGATCAGCACCGCACTGCCACTGACCAGTTCAGTTACTGCGCCTTGCACTGGATCTGAATGTTCTACCGTGACGTTATCCGGCAAATGATCAGGAAACACCTCATCGCGACTGTCTATCCATCGCGTCTGAAAAGGCAATTCACCCAATACCTTGACCAATGCGTGCCCGACATGGCCGCCGCCAAATAAGGCCACGGGTTTGAGTGCAGGTTGCAGACGTTGCATGAGCTCTGTAATATCGCTGTGTGTCACTATTTCATACGACAAGTACACCACGCCGCCACAGCATTGACCCAAAGACGGCCCTAAGGCGATACGTTGAATCGGCGGCACTGGCGCCCGCCGGTTCAGCACATCTCTGGCGGTTGCCATGGCTTGAAATTCCAAATGACCACCGCCTATGGTGCCCACCAAACCGTCGGCAAACACAGCCATGTAACTGCCAGTGTCGCGTGGCACCGATCCTTGGGTGTCGTTGACGATCACCAAAACAGCGTCTTGATTTGCCAGTCTGTGGATGAATTGCCTTAAAAAATTCAAAAGGTCACCATTTCTGATTGGATGTTAAATTGCGCACATTGTCGGGTCTTGTGTGTTTCTCCGCCAAGGAGCGAAATGAAACGTTCTCAAATACATTGCTTATCTATTGGTTTGATGCTTGTGTGTCTGACGGCTTGCGTCAGTCCTATGCGTAAAGCTCAAAAAACACCTGCCCCTTCCTTACCAACCAAGACTGAACCGCAAGAGCCGGTCGAAGCCAAACCCAAATCAGTGAATCCGCCAATACCGGTCGAACAAACACGCGTCGCTCCCCCCCCCTTGGCTGATAAACCTGTGGCGGCTGAACCGGTCAATGTTTTGCGTTCACTAGCCCGTACGCCCAAAGAATACCGCATCGATGCTGCCAAGCATATCTACCAAAAGTTCCCGAACCAAATTTACTCGGGCAAATTACCACCCTTGCTCAAAGCAGTGGCTGTGCTTGATGTTGTCATTGGACCCAATGGCCAAGTACAGGAATTGATTTGGGCCAGACCGCCGTCTCACGTACCTGAAGTGATGCATGCGATTGAAAACATAGTTCGCCAGGCTGGCCCTTTTCCAGTGCCTGTCAATTTACGCAAAGTGATTTACACCGAGACTTGGTTATGGCATTCGACCAACCGGTTTCAACTCGATACATTGACAGAGGGTCAACATTGACCATTGGGCATGCAACTGATTTCAAACTCGTGATTAAGAACCACGGTAAGTGGAATAACTCCATGGACTGACCAGCAAAGGAACGTGGTAATGCTGCGTGGGTTCGGCCACCCCAAAATCCAAGCTGACCTTATCCAGAAAATGGGGTTGCGGCAATACAAGCCCAAGCGCTGAAAAATAATCCTTGACACCAAACACCAACCGGTATGTGCCAAGTTGCAATTGCGAATTGTCTAGCAGAGGACCATCGCTGCGACCGTCGGCGTTCAATACCAATGATTTGATCAATTGCACTTGATCACCCTGAGTGGCAAACAGCGAGACAGCCATGCCAGCGGCAGGGCAACCATTCATGGTGTCCAACACATGTGTACTCAAGCCCATGGTTTGTATTCCCTTTGATGTAGTCGATCTGACAAGGTATATAGTTAATTGGTCCAGTTTAACGCCCGAACATTGCCGCACATGACAAGCCAACCAGACGCCATACACACACCTTTTTCTCTCGAAGGCTTGAACAACGCCAGCGACGCTGACACTTTGGCCTGGTTTGAAGGTTTGTATGAACACAGCCCATGGGTCGGGCAAGCCGCACTACAGCACAAGCCTTTTCGCAGTCTGGCTCACCTCAAATGGGCTTTGGCAGACAGTGTGTCTCGCGCCAGCCATGAACAACAATTGATGCTGGTGAAAGCCCATCCTATTTTGGCTGCCAAGCCTGCCAGCGGTTTGACGACGGCCTCTCAAACCGAACAGCAACTTGCCGGTTTGTGGCAGTCCACCCCTGAGCAAGCTGAGCAACTCGCGCAATTGAACCAGCGTTACCAAGCGCATTTCGGCTGGCCGTTCATCATTGCCGTACGCGGCTCGCGCGGATTGGGTTTGACACCTCAAGCCATTCTCAAAGAATTAGAGCGACGTTTACATCACCCCCCCGCGATTGAATTTCACGAATGCCTGCGGCAAATACACCGCATCGCTGAAACACGGCTGCACGGTAAATGCCAAAGTCACCCCTTGCTCGGCAACGAAGTATGGGATTGGCATGAATGGTTGGCGCAATACAGCGACCCCGGTTTTATCGAGCATGGCGAATTGAGTGTCAGTTATCTCACGCCAGCGCATCAGGCCTGCGCCCAAACATTGAGACTTGGCATGCTGGCTTGTGGATTTGATGAAGTCTGCATCGATGCCGTCGGTAACGTGGTCGGGCGCTACCACCCGCGTCAATCTGGTGCCAAATATTTACTGACCGGCAGCCATTACGACACGGTGCGCAACGGCGGAAAGTACGACGGCAGATTGGGCATCTTTGTGCCCATGGCCTGTGTGCGTGAACTGGCACGCACAGGACAGCGTTTGAATATAGGCATTGAAGTGGTGGCATTTGCAGAGGAAGAAGGCCAGCGCTACAAGGCCACTTTTTTATCCAGCAGTGCACTCACTGGCGAATTTGATACCGAATGGTTGTCTCAAAGCGATCACCAAGGCATCAGCATGAGAGAAGCCATGGCGCAAGCAGGCCTGAAACCGGCGGATATTCCATCGATTCAAAGAGATGCCGCGCAATACCTCGGATTTGTGGAAGTGCATATTGAGCAAGGCCCTGTTTTGCAAGGCTTGAACATGCCGCTAGGTGTGGTCACTTCTATCAATGGCAGTGTGCGCTATTTGATCGACATCAAAGGTACTGCAAGCCATGCGGGAACCAGTCCCATGGATCAAAGGCACGATGCCGTGGCCGGATTCGCAGAATGGGCGATTTATGTCGAACAACGCGCGCGACAAGATGGTGATTCCGTTGCCACCATTGGCATGCTGCATGTGCCGCATGGTTCTATCAATGTAGTGCCTGGCAGTTGTCAATTCAGCTTGGACATGCGTGCGCCCAGCGATGTTCAACGCGATGCCATGGCAAATGACATCTTGAAACATTTGCATGCCGTGTGTGAGGCACGCAGTCTGAATGTGTCCATCGAAGAAACTGTGCGGGCCGCCGCCGCACCCAGCGACCCCGGTTTACAAGCTCGTTGGGAACAGGCAGTCTCACAATTGGGTTTGCCCTTGCACCACATGCCAAGCGGGGCTGGACATGACGCCATGAAGCTACATACATTGATGCCGCAAGCCATGTTATTCGTGCGTGGTGAAAACCAAGGCATCAGCCATAACCCGCTTGAATCCACCACTGCTGACGATATGCAACTAGCGATTGACGCTTTTTCGTTACTTATCAAAGATTTTTTCTGATTTATTTGGGTGTAAACCCTAGATTTATCAAAAATTTTTAAAAATTCAGTTTTTGATAATTTAATAATTTTTGCGTTTTTTGCGAATATCATTCGTGCTCAGTTTCGAGGGTTACTTTTTTTAACCACATTGAATGAGTCCAAAGCGAATGAACACAACAAACTCCTCCCCTCACCCGGGCACCTCACCCACTTTTGCTGACTGGGTGTTCATCCTGATCGTGGCTGGCGCGCTTTGCCTGGTCGCTTATTTAGGTGAGATTGCTTTCGAGCATGCTCAGCAAACCGAGAGAAGCAAACGAAATGGTGAAGCTTTGGTCACTTGGTTGACCCAAGCCAGCGCAGACCGGTTTTCCCCCGAATACCCGATCAAAGCATGCGCAGGCGGCGGCGACCCCAAAACCAGCACTTGGGGCGCATGTCTCGAATATCTTCAAGCCCACGACTTCAAGGACATGAAAAACCCTTTCAAAGACAAAGCGCCTGAGTTCATTGAGCAATGTAATCCGGCTGACAAATCTTTGACGGGTGAAATTGTCTTGTTAAAGATGGTGCCAACGCCTCCCGGCTCGGCTGTTCCCACAGTGAACTCGAAATTGATGCCAGAAGACAGCATCGACCAAAAACTACAACTCAGCATCGGCATCTGTGACAAAGGTTCTTACCTGGTCAAAGTTGCTGACACCGAATTTTGAGGCGATAAACCATGGCACAAGAACTTACCCAAGACAACGCACCACCCAAGCTGATAGACATCGAGTCTGTCGATGCCAAAGCATTGCTCGGCCTTGAAGAGTCAGGGCCGGCGATTTCCAAAGATCAACCGTTTCGCAAATGGTTGTACGACTGGACACTGAACCCGAACATACCCGGCAACTTCCAAAAAAGTCTGGACAGCTGGATTGGTATTCTCATTGTGGTCAATTTGTTTGCTCTGGTACTGGAACATGTACCCGCGCTTTATGACCCCTACAAACATATTTTTCATTACTTCGACATTTTTTCTGTCGCTGTGTTTGTCATTGAATACTTTTTGCGTTTTTACCTGGCACCAGAAGACGAAGAATTTCAGCGCAAAGACATGCCTCGAGTGGCCTATATCTTCAGTCCGTTTGCGATCATCGACTTTTTAGCGGTCGCACCGTTCTTTTTGCAGGCATTCATTCCGATTGACCTTCGTGCGTTGCGATTCCTGCGACTGCTGCGGATCCTGAAACTGTTCCGAATTGTCATTCCAGCCATCAAGGAATTTGCTGAACTCAACCGCGGCCGCACGTTCCGCCAAAAGATTCATGCCTTGGTGTTTGAAAGCGCCTACGGCGGTAAGTTACAAACTATTTTTGATACTTTCATTGGTATTTGGGTCATCATCTCGGTGTTTGCAGTGGTGCTGGAATCCATACAAAGCGTCAGCTATTTGATCAACCTTGAGTTTGTCATTTTGGACACCGTGGCCGTGGGCATTTTCACGATTGAATACCTGATGCGTATCTATGCCTGCGTCGAAGAACCGCGTTTCAGACATGGCTTTCTAGGTCGGTTTAAGCAGGCGCGCAATCCGTCAACCGTGATCGACTTGCTGGCCATCCTGCCCTTCTTTCTCGAGGTTTTATTGGGCACGGTGCTCGACTTGAGATTCTTGCGAACATTCCGACTTGCCCGTTTGCTCAAACTGACTCGCTACAACGATTCAACCAAAATTTTGACAACCGTGATCGCCCGCGAATGGCCTGTGATCAGCGCTTCTGCCTTCATCATGATTTTGATGGTGATCATGACCGCCAGTCTGGGTTATGTGTTTGAACACGAAGCACAGCCGGAAAAATTCGACAATATTCCTAACTCTGTTTATTGGGCGGTGATTACTTTGGCCTCAGTGGGTTATGGTGATATTTCTCCAGTCACTCCAGTCGGCCGCTTCATGACGGTTGTCATGGCGCTGCTAGGTATCGGTATCTTCGCTATCCCCGCAGCTTTGCTTGCCTCGGCTTTTGGTGACCAATTGCACAAAGAGCGCGAGATGTTGAAAGCCAATCTGCGCAATATGATGAAAGATGGGCATTTGGATGAATCTGAGCTTGAGATGCTCAGAGCTGAAGCCAAACGCTTGCACATCACCATTGAGGAATTGAACGTGCTGCTAGAGCATGTCCACACTGAACGAACCAACAAACAAAATAATTCACAAATTCCCATTCATGTCATTGCTGATCGACCTGAACAAGCGGTAGAGCATTACAAAAATTTGCTGGGTCAGATTCACCAATTGGCTCTGTTAACCGATGCTGCCAAGTTTGAGCAAGCAGCTCGTGCATCAGACCGACTGACGGGCACAGAAATGGCACTTTGGCAGCAATTGCAGTCTAGGAAATCGATCACCTAAGACTGTGAATGAATTGCCCGGCATGCCAGTCTGACAACCCGTCAGACAACCTCTTTTGTCACCAGTGCGGGGCAGTCTTACAGACTGCCTCCACTCAAACTGCGCCCCCTGTTGTCATGCATGAAACTGTCGTTACCAAGCCCGGCCTGCGCCAAACCGTCATGGAAATTCTTGACGGCTCACCGACGCAAGCGCTGTCTAAATACGTTGAGTGGTTAATCACCGTTGTGGTACTGGTGAATTGCTCGGCAGTGATTTTGGACTCTGTGCCCGAGATTCACGCTGAATACAAAGATTTTTTTCATGAACTCGAATTTTGGAGCGTGATGTTTTTCACGCTGGAATACATATTGCGCGTCTGGTCGCTGGGCGCCAAGTACGCAGACAGCGCCTGGAAAGGCAGACGCGGCTATATCTTCAGTCCGTTTGGTCTGGTGGACTTTTTCGCCACCATGCCGCACTACCTGCATATGTTTTTCCCGACCCTGGACTTACGTATATTGCGTGTGCTGCGCTTGTTGCGAATTTTGAAACTCTCGAAATACAACTCGGCTTTACAGGATTTGTTTTCTGCGGTGTATTCGGAACGCAGAGCATTCGGTTCTGCGGCTTTTCTGTTATTGATCGCCACCATCGTCTCTGCTTCGCTCATGCACTTTGCCGAAGGCCATGCGCAACCCGAGCAATTCGGCACGATTCCCCATGCGATTTATTGGGCCATCGTGACCATCACTTCTGGTTACGGGAACGTTGAACCAGTAACCAAAGGTGGTGAGATCGTGGCCTTGCTCACCGGCTTTTTAGGTGTGTGTATGGCAGCCATCATGACCGGTATCGTGGCCTCGGCGTTTGCCAACCAACTCTCACGAAAAAAATCTGCTTACCAAGCCCAATTGCGACAAGTGCTGGCAGACGGTGTAGTGAGCGATGCGGAAAGAGACACCCTCAAGCGCTTACAAGCGCAATTCCGGTTAAGTGACAAAGAAGTCCAGACCATGCTGGACCAGGCGCAAGGTAAATTGAAATAATGGCTTCATCCACTTCTACTCCATCCGCCTATCAACGTATTCAATCGCGTGTTTTTCGCATCCTTGAAGGAGATGTGACAGAGCCTTCAAGTCGCTTCTGTGAAATTTTCATCGCCTTGCTGGTGGTGCTGAATGTAGTGGCCATCATTCTTGAATCAGTGCCGGAGATCCACGAAGAATGGGGGCACTATTTCCATTATTTCGATTTATTCAGTGTCGGCGTTTTCTCGATTGAATATGTATTGCGTGTTTGGTCTTATGCCCAAAAACTACTCGCTGAAGGCGGAACCGAATGGGAAGGCCGAAAGAGTTATATCTTCAGTTTTTTTGGACTGGTAGATTTTTTCAGTACCGTTCCGTTTTACCTGCAATTGCTGTTTCCTGGTACTGACTTGCGTGTATTACGCATGTTCCGCCTGCTACGAATATTCAAACTGTCCCGCTACAACAGCGCCATGGACGATATGTTTGAGGCGATCAAATCAGAGCGCGATTCTTTCTCTTCTGCATTGTTTTTATTGTTTATCAGCGGATTGCTTTTTTCATCTTTGATTTACATCATTGAAGGACATGATCAACCTGAAGTGTTTCCCTCTATTCCAGCGGCCATGCACTGGTTTGTCATCACCATCATTTCAGGTTGGGGCAATGTAGACCCAGTGACCTTTCCCGGTGTGATTCTGGTGATCGTCACGCAAATATTAGCGATTGCATTGGCAGCTATTCTGACTGGTGTGGTGTCTACCGCCTATACCACCCAGGTCAGTCGTCGCGAAGCTATGTATGAAATGGAAATTCGGGAAGTACTGGCCGATGGGGTAGTGACCGAAGAAGAAGCTGCTCACTTGAAAAACATGCAGGCGAAATACGGCATGTCGGATGAGCAAGTAGAAGCCATTGCGGCACAAGTGCGGCAGGAAAAGAATCTGGCAGAAAAGTGACACTTGCACTGAGGTGTTCCCCTCAAGGCTTGTGTTCTTCGCTGTCGATCTTTCTGTGTGAGAGGTAAAACAAAGGAGTTGACATGAGCGATATGGGAAATACCTTGCTGATCTGGGCGGCTATTCTCGGTGCTATTGCCGCAGGATCGATGATTCTCGGTGCCATCGTCGGCATCACTACACCGATGTCAAATTCCACCGTCGGCGCCATGTGCGGCTTTGGCGCAGGTGCTTTGATTTCTGCGTTGGCCATTGAACTGGTGTCCCCGACAGTCGAGGCGTTGGCTCACGCTGACTTGGCAGACCGCAGCACGGAGATTCACCACTTCATTACATTGCTTATTGCTCTGATCGGTGGCGGTGTCATCTTCATTGTGCTTGACCAGATGCTCAGCAGCCACGGAGGGTATTTACGCAAAGGCGCGTATGTGATTGCACAACACGCCAAAAACAAAAGCAAGCGTCAATCTGAATTGATGCAGTCCATCGGCAATTCTTCTTTTTTCAGCAGCATGTCACCCGAATTGATGAATGAATTGCTGAAGATGCTGCATCCCAAATTCATTGTGCAAGGTGAAGCATTGTTCAATCCCGGCGATGAGTCACATGAACTGTATATCTTGCGCTCCGGTAGTCTGACGCTGACTCACACGGATGGCAGCACGCGGACCGTTGAACGCGGAGACTTGCTTGGTGAAGTCTCCTTTCTCGCGCATCAAGCACACAGCACCACCGCAGTTTCTGAGCATGGCCCCGCTGAATTGCTGGTGCTGCACAAAGCGCAGTACGAAGGTTTCTCCAAACTTCATCCTGAATTTGCCGCCACAGTGCGTGAACTGGCCAGTGAACGCATTCA
>Ga0114968_10001596_pt1 | contig 17415 bp, 24 predicted proteins | sample M_130807_EF_Meta_FD_87020 | JGI IMG/M metagenome (GOLD analysis project Ga0114968, IMG submission 87020) | Freshwater microbial communities from Lake Montjoie, Canada to study carbon cycling - M_130807_EF_MetaG | ecosystem: Environmental > Aquatic > Freshwater > Lake | place: Lake Montjoie...
CTCAATCGGAACAACGAATGCCAATGTAATCGCTCAGAGGGCTCTCGAGATCCTCGTGGCGGATTACAGCTTCCTCAGAAACTCCGTAACGGATTTCAGCAGCGAAGCGGCTAAATACAACGCATCAGTCTACACCCACCGCATCTCTGCGACCACAGCTCAGGACTATTCCCAGGCTAACGGTTACGCAGCAACTGCGACAACCCAGACGGATGTGCAGATCACTCTTAACAAGTTTAAGCACGTTTCGTATTCTGTGGACGATCAAGAGCGCACCAGCTCCAACATCAACCTCATCGAGCGTTTTGCCGGCGCAGCCGCGCACGCCCTCGGGTTGCAAATGGTTGGGGATCTGTTGGCTCTCGTAACCTCCTCCACCTTTACCAACGCGTTGACGGTTGCTTCCAGCGCCTTCTCATACCGCTCGGTAGTGTCGGCCGGAATTACCCTCAACAACAACAACTCGCCGGTCAACGGCCGGTACGCTGTTCTCAACCCCAGCTTCTACGGTGCGCTCTTGAATGATACGACCGTCGTGGCGAATCCTCAAATCTCGGGCGACCTCGTTCGCACGGCTGGGATTGGCAACGTGGCTGGATTCAACATCAGCCAGTATAGCGCAGTGCCTTCCAACAGCATCACGCTTGGCGGATTCTTCGCCCAGCAAGAAGCCTTGTTGATTGCAGCTCGCGTTCCTGAAGTCCCTACTGGCGTTCCGATTCCCGGAGACATCAGCGTGGTAACGGAACCCCGCACTGGCCTGTCCGTCATGGTTCGCGAGAACTACGACGTGGTCAAAGGCCAGCTCCAACGCACCTACGCCTTGATTTACGGCGTGAAAGCGGGAGAGCCGAACAGCCTCGTACGTATCAACGGTAGCTAATTCACTCGGGGAGGGCGGTGGGCCAATCGGCTCACCGCCCTTTCCACTTTAAGAAATCCTCTCATGTCTGAATTTACAGAATGCCTCAAAGAAAGTCTGGCCGCTTTATACGATCAAACTGGCACGGCCGCCACTATAGGTTCCACTAGCGTCACGGGCATTCTTTCTACGATTACACGAAAACAGGCAGTTGAGCTGGGCGGGTTTGACCTAGATCTTAACAGCACTTTTACCATCGACGTGGCTAACATGGCCACCGCCCCCACGATCGGTTCAGTCCTAGTGGCTAATTCAGTCAGTTTCCGCATCGTGACCTTAGATACTTCAATCGGCTCTTACGTCTTGGGTTTGCGAGAGTTTTAGCATGGTCGCTCGAAATCCTAAAATTTCCATCTACATGATCGCTGGGCACGAAGCCCAATTTATTGACCGCTGCCTTGCAGCCTTTAAACCACTCTGCGACGAGCTAGTGGTTTGCATTGCCCAGGGAGGCCGGCCTGATGACGGGACTAGGGACATAGCAGGAAAGTCAGGCGCCAAGATTGTCGAATATAAAAACGCACCCGCAGGGGCAAGCTGGCCCCACGTCGATAACTTTGCCGCTGCTCGCAACACCGCACTGGATGCCTGTACTGGCGACTATGCAGTCTGGGTGGATTGCGATGACTTGCCACATAAAGACCTCAAAAACGCTCTTAAAAGGGGCGTAGAAGCATTTGAACAGAATCCGAAGCTCGGCATCTATGCGGGCGTATATGCAGTTTTAAACGCCAAACTCGCCCCAGTACGTGAACGTATGGTGCGGCGTATAGACGGCGTATGGTCTGGAAAGTGGCATTATGCCGTGCATGAGGCGCTGTTGCCTAACGCTGGGCTAGAATCTGTGGGCGAACAGGCGGTATGGGTGGAGCATCACCCTGGTGGCTACAAACCAAACAGCGCCGATCGTAATCTCCGTATCCTTCAAGGGCAGTTAAGCGAAGCAGGCAAGTATGCTTACTACTACCAGCAGGAACTATTCTTAGGCAATCGCAGGACGGAATCAGAGCCGTGGTCACACGTGGCGGCCGTCTGGCCGGGTCAGGAGGCAACGCTGGCTTACGAGGCCGCCTGCAATCAAGCCACGGCTACGCAGGATCGCACGGTCAGGATCGGCCTATACCAAAAGGCGCATCAGATGAACCCTGGGCGCAGAGAAGCAATTTACTTTTTAGCCAGGGAAGAGGCCAGCGTGGGCGCGTGGTTGCAAGCCTATCACTTACTAAAATCGGCCATGGTACAGCCCGATCCGGGCGTAAAGATCTGGAACGCCCAGCGCACAGTTTATGATTTTGAGTGCATCGATCTGTACCTAGCGGCCTGCAAAGCCGTCGGCGACACCACTGAGGCGGACAAGATTGAGAAAATGTGGCGGGCGCAAAAGCCAGTAAGGATTACCGTCTGCCACGCCACCCGAGGCCGCCCGCAAGAAGCAATCAACGCTCGCATCTTGTGGATGAAAAAAGCGGCAGATCCAGCATCGATCGAGTGGATCTATTCAGTCGATGAAGACGACGAGAAGTCTAAGCCTTTAGCAAATTGGGGCATGATCTCAGGCAAAGGCGGGTGCGTGGCGGCGTGGAACCGAGCGGCCGAAGTAGCCCGTGGTGAAATTATCATTCAAGGCTCCGACGATTGGGATCCTCCGCTGCATTGGGACAAAATAATCAGCGATAGGATTGGCGATACCAGCAAGCCCGCAGTGCTCGCAATCTCTGACGGGCATCGCAAAGACGATCTGCTGTGCATGGCAATCCTCACCAAAGCACGTCTGCAAGATCAGGGCACGCTATTCGCGCCGGAGTACGACGCATGCTCAGGTATTTTCAGCGATAACGAGTACAGTTTACGAGGGGCGAAGGACGGCGTCATCATTCCTGCTAAGGACATCGTATTCACTCACAATAATCCGCTGTTTACTGGGGCAACTCAGGACGCGGAATTTAAGCGCCACAACGCCAAGGAAAACTACGAGCTAGGCGAGAAGATATTTAAGGAACGCAATCCGTGATCCACACCCACAACGCACTGCGTTTGGGCGACAACCTAGTGCAGTTAAATTTTCTACGTCGGCTATGCCTGCAAAATCCAGATATTGAGATCACGCACTACCACAATCCAGAGCTGTGCAAGTTTGAGGAGATTGATGCCTTGCGAAGCGACATGTCTTTACGACTACGCATTCGACCCATCAGCGAAGCACCAGCTAACAGCATTGATTCTTGGCGGAACACGGGCGGATATTGGGAGCGACACACCGATAAATTAAACTTTTCAAAATTTCATTTAGATTGGTTTGAGGAACTGGCTAGCAGGATGTGCGTTAAGAATCCGATCCAGAAAGTCGATGACCTCCTGTTTGATTATCCAGCCTTAGATTCCTTTATTCAGATGGCTCCAGACTTCGACATCGTCGTGATAAATTCGCCAGGGCTGTCTGGTCAATTTACAAACTTTAACCCCGACGATTTCCGCGTCCTAGTTTCTAAGCTAATAGCCAAAGGGCATAGGGTTGTTACAACGACAGCTACTGGATTATGCCCGGCATTTGATGGCAAGAATGTGACTTGGATCGGAGCCACTGCCGCCAAGGCAAAAGCCGTCATCGGAACTTCCACCGGGCCGAGCTGGCCATGCCTTAACGTTCATAACAAGGACGCCTTTCATTTGCTCTGTGCGGATGCCGAAACAGTCATATTTACCAAACGCGGTCAGATGGCTAGGAGCGCATTCCACGCTGTTCATATTTTAGAAGAGGAAGGCTTGCTATGAGGAAGGAGCTGACTCAGGCGATGGATTTACTGGCGGCCGATCCGGCCGTTAGGTTTATAGGCTACGGGGTAAAGATAGGCGGCCGAGCGGCAGGCACGCTCAATAATGTTGCGGATTCACAACTGATTGAAACGCCTGTCGCTGAAAATCTGATGGTAGGATTAGCCACGGGCCTAAGTTTAGCCGGGCTAAAACCCGTTGTATTTATTGAGCGGATGGATTTTATTCTGAACGCACTGGACGCCATTGTGAATCACCTAGGAGTAGCCCAGCATATTAGCTGCAATCAATTTAAGCCGGCCGCCATCTTGCGGGTAGTCATCGGAAACAAAAGCAAGCCGCTCTACACGGGGCCGACTCACACGCAGGACTTGACCAAAGCTCTTAGGGAAATGATCGACTTCCCAATCGTCGAACTAAAAAAAGAAAACGTAGTCAGCGAGTATCAAAGCGCATTGGATAGATTAAGCGTCGGAACTTCCACCATGCTTGTCGAGCGGAAGGATGAGTGGTGAAGCAGAACAAGTACAGCGACCTTAAAATCTTTTCCTTTCCAGAAAAGATCGCCAGCTTTCGGGACGATATTATCACCGCACCGATTTACGTGCGGATAAAGCCCATCAACATCTGCCAGCACGCTTGCCGATTCTGCACCTATTCGGACGGCTCCACCCGCAAGAAGGATCGGCCAGATCTCCACCTCCAATCAGGCATGCACACCGCCATGAACGAGCGGGACACTATGCCCACAGAAAAAGCCCTTCAGCTCATGGACGATCTGGGCGCCATTGGTACCAAGGCCATCACCTTCTCGGGCGGTGGCGAACCGCTACTGCATAAAGATATCGCCGTCATCATGGGCCGCGCCATCGAGGCTGGTCTGGATTTGTCGATGATTACAAACGGTCAGAGCTTGTCCGGCTTGCGGGCGGAACTATTAGGCCAGGCAAAGTGGGTGAGGGTATCGATGGACTACACCAGCTCCGAGCAGATGGTCGCTAGTCGCAACGTGCCGGAATCTTGGTTCGACGGCGTCATCACCAACCTAGAACAATTTGCCAAGACAAAAACCCAGTCCTGTGATCTGGGTGTGAATTTCATAATCACAAACTACAACTACGAGGGATTAGTGCCCTTTGCAAAGCGGCTCAAAGATATTGGCGTGGAAAACGTCCGCTTTTCGCCCGTCTACGTACAAAACTTCAAAGAGTACCACGCCCCAATCGCCACCCGTGTGCGCGAACAACTGGCCGAATGCCAGTCATTTTGCGATTCAGACTTCACCATTAACACCACCTACGATCTTGATAGCCCAAGTAAGTCACCTGTTCGGCCATTCCATCGCTGTCTTTATGCTCAGGCGGTCTGCGTTGTCGGTGCGGATCTGGATATCTACGCCTGTCACAACACCGCATACAGCAATCACGGCCGAATCGCCTCCATGAAAAACCAAAGTTTTGCCGAGGCATGGTTTAGCGAAGAAGCGCGGGCATGGCATAAGAACTTTAACCCTGGCGTCAGTTGCCTGCACGAATGCGCCAATCACGCCAAGGTCGCACTGTTTGAAAAGCTGGCCACCGATAGTCACGATGCCTTTGTATGAACAAACAGGATCTAATTGATTTTGAACTGCGGATTAAGGCGCTATTTGAGCAGGGCAAACTGCCATATCTGATTCATTTATGCGGGGGGAATGAGGATCAGCTCATTGAGATATTCAAAGACATTCAGCCGGGCGATTGGATTTTCTCAAGCCACAGATCCCACTACCACTATCTGCTCGCAGGCGGAGATCCCAATTTGCTTGAAGAAATGATTAGAGAAGGTCGCTCTATGTTTGTCTTTGACCGTAAACTGAATTTCTACACCTCGAGCGTCTTGGCCGGCACTTGCGGGATAGCGGCCGGAGTAGCACACACGCTCAAAGAGCAGGGAAGCTCGGCAAAAGTGTGGTGCTTCTTAGGCGATGGAGCTGAGGATGAGGGGCATTTTTATGAGGCCGTAAACTACGTGGCTGGGGCAGATCTACCCTGCACCTTTATTATTGAAGATAATGATCGATCCGTGGATACGTCAAAGGCAGCCAGAGGAAAGGCCGCGATAACTTGGCCTGATTGCGTGAAGCGATACCACTACACCCCAACGTTTCCGCATGGTGGCGCTGGATGTAAAACCATGGTCACATTTGATCCGTCTATTCGCCCGATCTGGTGACAAGAGGAGTTTAGAATATGCCCGCCGTCACCATGCTCGATCGTCTAATTGAAGCTGCTTTTCAAGAGCTTTTATCCGCAACAGTTACTGGGCCAACGTATCACTTGTCGCACGATAAGACTGAAAACATGCCGCCATCGATCGTGATTAAAGCCACGCTAGGAACAGAAGAGCCGGTGCAGGGATCTGGCGTGTTTAGCGTGCCGGTAGAAATCGTTGTGGATGATTCCTACGACGACACAACTCTGGATGCCCACACTCAAAAGTGCTCAAAGATTCTACAGGTTTTCTATGACTCTAGCTCGCTGGCTACTAGGTTAAACGCCACGACGGCGATCGGATCTGCACGTTGTTATAACGCTAAGGTGGATTCTGTTGAGCCAGAGGCCGACGATGAAGAGCGCACAATGCGTCGCACCTATAAACTAGCAGTCATTGCCTACCCTAATTCCATCGCAAGTTGACACAAAATTTAAGGCAATATGGCAGCCACAACAATCGGAACATCTGGCCTTCTTTTCGGTATCACTGCTGAATCAGGTGGCCTTGTACAATCTTTCACGGAAACCCGTAACGTTGAGCGTGCGGAAGTTAGAAATCAAAGCGGCGAGGTGGTCGGGGTTGGAATCTATAATCCTACCGATACCTTCGCCTTTTCTACCACTATCACTGGCGCCTATGCGACCACGGCAGGCGCAGTGCTCACGACCCTAGCCAACGCGACCAGCACGGGAGGCAAGATCATTGTGGATTCTGTCACAGTCAATAGAGCCTCGGACGGCTTTGTAACTGTGGACGTTTCTGCGACTCGCTTCCCTAACATGAGCTAAAGCCCAAAGGGGCGGGTTAATGAAATCCTAAAATGATTGATAGCTTTTGGGGGACAACGAATATCAAAGTGGCTGCGGCTGCTTCTGCTTTTGGCGCTAAATTGCGACAAACTGATCCTGTTACTTGCATTGTAAAAGAAGACGGCCACCGTCAGTTTACCTTTTGGTTCAGCATATCCGATGGCGAGGAAGCGAAGGCTGAGATGGAACGCACCTGGGCAAACATGAAGTCAGATGAAGAGTCTCCAATCAGATATGTTAGGGCAGCGCTCGAGAACAGAGAGACACTTCTGGGCCTGCTGAAGCGTGCAGAGCCTATTATGTCCATTCAACGCGGCGGGCAGACGCTTCTAGTCAGCGAGAAAGCCAGCCCAGAACTCAAGCGGGCAATCCTAAGAAAATTATGAGCGAAGAAAACTTATTGCAGGAACTGGATCAGGCATTCATATCGCCAAATAAACTTTTCAAAGATCAGCCGCTGGCGCCATATACCGAGGGCAGCAGGCTTCTGATGATTCAGATCCGCAACGAAAACGACAGCCCAATCTTCTTTGTTTATGCCTTTATCTATTTGCATATCTTGCTGGCGAAAGACAGAAAAGCCGCAATTAAACTGGCTTGGAACCAAGACACATTTAGGGAAAAACTGATGGAATGGTCGGAAAATCTTGGCGAAGAGGATCGAGACACGGCAAGCCTGCTGGTCGCCAGCATTTTAAACGAATCCAATAAGGCCAAGGTCAACGTCATTCCGTCCGGCGTTCCACAGCCACCGGGAAACGGGTAACGCCAGGAGGAACCGCTTGCAGCGTGTTCGTCCTGGCTAAAGAAACCGGCTGGCCACTTATGACGATCTTATGGGAAATCCCTCTGCAAATCCTGCACCAAGCTGAGCACGTCTTTATGTATACAAATGGGGCGAAATTACGCAGACCATATTCAGTCGTGGGCACGGATCTCCGTGACATGGAGATGGCGTTAGGACTATGAGCGCCAGCCTTGTATTAGATAATAGAAAATTGCTTAAAGCTCTTAATGGATGGCAAAAACTAACAGCAGAAGAGCAGGCAAGAGAATTAAGAAAATCTGGCAGAGCTTTGGCTGTTAGATTAGCCAATGCAACTCAGCCCTATGGATTAAATGCAAAGGCAAGAAAGAAGGGCGAAAATGCAGTTCTTAAAGATATTGCATCTATTACCAAGCCTTTAAGTAAGCACTGGATGAATGAAGCGATCCGTATGAAACAATTTGATCCGGCATCTTTTAAGCGTCGTTTTACTAATAAAGAAGGAAGGGTTTGGCTCGAAGAAGAAGATGTTGAATTAAATTCATCTAGCATAAAACGGTTCCATCAAAGCATGAGAAACAAGGGTGACGGAAGAACGCGAAGGGCGGGTGAGGGAGATCGCAACATAGGGCGCCATACAGCTGCGAATCGTGGTTTTATTTTACAAGTGCAGCAGCAAAAATATATCAACGAAACCAAGCGAAAAGTAGGAATTGCAAAAGCGGGATGGGCTGAATGCGCGGCACAACTTGGCGGATTTGATGGCGTGAAAAACGTTGGCAAAATCCAAGACTGGATTACAAGACTTATATCAAAATATGGGAGCGGTTCGGTAGAGCTTAATAATAAATATGTTAGACTAACTAATAGTATCCCGTGGATAGGAAGAGCTTTAGGCCGTTCAGCCTTACGCAAGACTCTTGACATCCAGAGAGAGACATTAGCAAAAAGCGTAATTGCCATCGTGAAACATAATTCCAAAAAAGCAGGATTTGCCTAATGGACGCCGTCGCCACAGCCAAACTCGCACTAGACGCATCTGGCTTTGATCGCGGCCTTATGACGGCCCAATCGTCGGTAAATAAATTTGCAAAGCAAGTAGGCGGGATGGTGGCTGGGGCTTTTGCGTTCGACAAGATCGTTGCTGGCTTTGCGAATGCGATTGAAAAGGGCGACCAGTTGCAGGATATTGCGGAAAAGTTCGGTGTATCTGCCAGCAAATTGCAGCTTCTTGGAAATGCCGCATCTGTTTATGGCAGCGGTATTGATCAAGTGTCCGCTGGGTTAAACAAGCTATCACTGGCTCAGCAGAAGGCTTTGGCAGGGGATACTGGACTAGGCAAGACTTTTGCGGAAGTTGGCATCAGCATTGAAGATTTAAAAACAATGAAGCCGGAGGATGTATTGCTAAAAATATCCGACAGCTTTGCAAGTGGCGCAAATGAAGGCCGGCAATTCATTATCGTCAACGAACTTCTTGGCAAGGCACAAACTGATTTAATTAAAGTATTAAATCAAGGATCAAACGCAATTATTGAGCAGGGCAACGCTATCGGCGTGTGGTCGGACGAAACAATCTCACAACTTTCAGAAGCCTCGGATTCTCTAAAAACATTTCAAAATACCTTTGTAATAATCTTTGGAGAGTTGGCATCTTTTATCAATCCAGTCATTGAATCATTCAAGCAATTTGGAGAAGAGATTGGCATGGTTGGATATGCCTTAAAAACAGCATTTACTGGCGACATCAAAGGAGCTTATCAGATAGGCCAAGACATAAGAAAACTGCATAGAGAATCGTTGCAGCCTAAAGCAAAAACAGCCAAGCCAGGCTCAGCTCCTCTCATGGAAAGCGCAGATGCCATTGCTTCAGCCGCTGATGAAAAGAAGAAATTAGACAAACAATTATACGACGAGGAAATCTACGACATTAAAGAAGCGGCTAGGCTTGAAACCGACCGGGATAAAACGATTTTTGATCGCATGATGAGAGATGCCGAATATGCCAGGGACGAAAAGAAACGGATCCTAGAACTTGAAAAAGACACGGCCCTTAAAAATAAGGAGCTAATTATGCGTGGGATGGAATCGTCAGGCACGATTCTGGATAAAGTCAGGGCATCTGCTGAACGCATGGGAATGGGCGGAATAGTTCGCCAGATTGATGCCCAACGCATGCAACAACAAAGACAGACCGACGTGAGTCTGCTTTCTGGCGTTGGCGCTCAACCTGGGCAGATGGGATTTCGGCCAAACGAGCAGATACAAGCGCTGACGCAAACGGAGGGCGATTTACAGAGACAGCAAAACACTGAACTACTGGGCAGCTTTAAAGACATGCAAAAGCTGGTGACAAATATTTTGCAAAAAGTGGATGACAAACTTGGAGTGCCCATCTTGCGATCGGCTAACTAATATGGCTGCCGTCATTATTAATACAGCTCTGAACGCTGGGCAGAAGATCCTGCGCAAGCAACAGCGATCTACGGAGGTTGACGGACTTGTCACGCTTGTCGAAACCTACACTATTCGCACCGCTGATCTGGCCACCCTAGAGCCAGACCGCAATACCGTACACACGGCCTTTTCTACATCGTCGGTTAAATACTCCCGTATGCTGGTTGAAACTACCGCCATTAATCCGCTGGATGGCAATCTATCAGAATTGCAGGTGACTTATGTCGGCCTAGACTATGCCAGCGGGTTGCCCCCAGCTTATATTACAACTGTCGGCCAAGCAGGGGCGGGAATCTTTGGGGCAGATGCTTCCATTGTGGTGCGCTATCTTTCAGATGGCTCTCTTTTTGATACACTAAAGGGCGGTCAGATTACCTTAAATTTGGGTGCGTCGCAGTTATCTCTACCTACAAAGAGATTTTTGCCATCATCTATCAATGGAACGGCTATGCCACCAAACCCAAGGGCAAGAGAATATCGCAGAACACTAAACCAAGCCGAAACTGTTGCGGCTACACCGCCACCTAAGCCCGGAACATTTTTTTCTGGCTCAATTATTCAGTGGCCCGCTTTGCGGGAGTGGATTTACGCTGGCTATGTTCAGACAGGAATCAGTTTCAAAAGGCGTGGATTATTCAATCAGATTGAGGAGCAGTTTACAGAATACTTCCGTGGCTCAGACGACTTCTTTACCGCCGATGGCGCAGTCAATCTTTCTGCTATAAACGGACTTTACGGCAAGAGTTTTAACTTTTAATGAAAACTAAACCTCTGCGGATTATCCCAGAGAGTCCAGCGGGCGTGGGCATTTCATCAGAATATATAAATAGTATCATAAATCGAATTGAGGACTTGGTAAGAACGGCGGAAGAACAGCGACCAATAGCAGGTGATAATATAAATATTTCTTACACAATCAAGGGGGCGGTAATTAATGCCGTTACGGCCTAGTGATAGCTGTTCCACGGATTCGAGAAGTAAAAAATGGGCAGATATTAAGCACCAACTTAGTTAATAATATTATAAAAAGAACGGAATATGCGGCCGATTTATTGGGGCAACATAAGCTAATTACTGGTGAGAATATTTCCCTAAAACAGCTATTTGATGGAACTAGAATTAATGCAACAATTAAAGCACAAAAAATTATTTTTGTGTTACCCCCATCTGGTTTAGTGCCACCGATAGACCCTCCCTTATTGGAATGTACTGGAAGCATAGGATGGTCGATTAATAATTTGGGCGGCGGCCCATACACTCCACCCAAAACAGGGTATATTGTGTCTGCTGGTAGATGGTCAATTACTTGCCTAAACAATTCATCGCTGTTTCCCAAAGCAACTTACAGCCTAAACGCAGATGATGGAGGTTTTTTTGGTAGCGATACGCTCCCCACAGTACCAGCACCGAATATCCCAACAAAAACCGCAGTAGGAGTGGTTGTCCCAAACGCAACACTTTACGATGACGAAACATTCTATTTGTGGGTTGAGTGGTTGGTTTTTGATTTATACCAAGGAGGGTTTGGGCTTACTGGAAGTGGTGTCTTTAAATTAAATTGACACCCATCAAACCTAAATGGCTTCTACCCTAGACCTATACATCGACACAGGCACGGGCGAATTGGTGCAGGCAGGGGCAAGTGCGGGTGGCGATCTGCCCACCCTTACCCGAAACGACAGCTACACCCTTCGTCTGCGCTTACTTGAAAAAAAGGCTGACGGAACTATTGGCGATATTGATGCGACTGGGGCGACTCTAAAGGCCGCTATTGGAGACATCGAGGCCATCCCATCAGACGGAGATTTTAAACTAATCTGCAACGGTATTACCTCAGCCGCGATTGCCTATAACGCATCGGCTGTATCTGTCTTTAATGCAATATCCAACAATGTAAGCACAGTTTCAATTTATGGTAATCAATATTTGCTTACTGCAACACAGCCTAACACGGCTATGTCTTTCTCCGCAGATTCTTTCACCCTCTTCCCAGCATCCTCGGTCGTGGTGGGTACAAGACGCAACCCAATCACAGGAGTCAACGCCCAACAGACGGTCAGACTACAAAAAAATCCAGCCGTCTTTTCCGATACCTTTATTACCTCGCCAACTTCAGGTGAGATTGCTCTGACTTTATTATCCGAAGGCTCAGCCACAAGAAACGAAACCTACGAGCTAGAGGTGGGGCCTGGCATCCTTGGGGGTTCTTTTAGTCTTGTCTACGGCCCTAACGCCACCACATCTATCGCCATCGGGGCTAACGCGGTCACTGTGCAGGCCGCAATCTCATCGGGCATAAACACGATTACCTCGAATATTTCGGTGCAAGAGAACGGCAGAGGCGGGTATATCATTGCGTTTACTGGTAGACTTGGCTTAACAAACATTACCACCGCCCTGACTCTTGACGCTACTGGCGTAGACTTTGCTCCCTTTAAGCAGACAACCCTCACACTCAACACCGCCGAGTTGGCAGACTTTTTTACTAACGCAGACGCAGATTCAATCACGCCGACTCTGGAAATTGAGCTAACCCAAAATGGCAATCCTAAAACAATTCTGCAAAAGTCTGTTACTATTCGCAAAGATTTAATCACCACAGGAAGTTTTTCGCCATCGACCGGCCAGCAATTCTATAATGCCGCCGAATCGGACGCACGATTTGTTAGTAGAATAGGGGATGTTGGATTCTATAACAGCACCCCAATTTCTAAACCCGCCAGCACAAATGTCGTGAGCGCATTGGTCAACCTTGGTTTAATAGCAAACACAGTAACTCTAAACGAGCAGGGTGGCTCATTCCCGACTGTGGCCTTAACAGGATCTGCAATTACAGTTACTGATAATATACCGTTTGTCTTTGGCTCAACAAATGGAAGTAAGATCGGGACTAGCACTGGGCAAAAAATTTCCTTTTACAATTCTACCCCAATAGTCCAACCTGCATCTACAAATGTCACAAGCGCCTTAGTCAGTCTAGGACTTATTGCGTCATCAGTTACGCTCGGTCTCCCTACAAATGTCGTGACTGATTGGAGCGGAAATGTATCTGCCACAACAAGGTTCTTGGCCGACTCGTCTGCTGTCACTTCGGTAGATTGGGGGAACAGGGTTCTCAAAAACTCCACCGGCGTCACTGCGGTCAACTGGGAGGCGGGAGCTTTTGGTACAGGCTCAACTGTTGTCACGATAGCAGCAAATAATGTCTCAATCACCTCAAGTTATTATATTGCTATGGGAACTGGGAATGGTGCTTTTAGAACTCTCTCAACCTTGGCATCTGTTACCTTTGGATCGGTAGCGTCAAACGATCAACATTATCGTGATGTTGTGGTGACTGGTGCGACAGTAAACGACATTGTTTTGATTGGCTTGCCATCAGCAGTTTCGGCTGGGGCAGTCATTCAAGGCGTGGCGTACCAAGCAAACACCGTGTGCCTCTCTTGCAGTAATTCAGATAATGGCACTATCAACATAAACACCGCCACCTACCGAATCACCGTTCTTAATTATCAATGATATTTGGTAACGCTGTTTTTGGGACAACAATCATCAATGATGATTCCCGCTTAATCCTCGATGGGCTGATCTTATCTCTTGTGGCAACATCCGGCCTTTACGATGCCACATCTGGCGGGAGTTTGGTTACTACTGATGGCTCTGCTGTTGCTCGCTGGGAAGATCAAAGCGGAAATTCTAATCACGCCACCCAATCCACCTCTAGTGAAAGACCAGTTCTCAAGACTAACATAAAAAATGGCCTTCCCGTTATAAGATTTGATAGTGATAGTATGATCTTTACATCATCCATTGGAGGCTCTGCGTATAGCGTATTTATTGTTTGTGCAAATAGTGACGCAACAAATGGCTCAATCATATTCAAAACTGGTTCTCCTGCCACTTATATTGGTATTATCACTCAATCTAGTTACAATGTGAATGGGAGAAATAAGTTTATTTTATCTGGTAGTGATAATGGAAGTGGAAACTCTGGAAGTCTGGCTTTTTCAGGTGGTACGGCTGGCAGTAATTTTATTGTTGGAAGTTGTTTGCGAGGTGCGTCCGTTGCTAATGGTGGAATTGCTTATCTAAATAATGTATCTGGCACAAATGTTGGAACTATATCTGGAAGTCAGACATATACTGGGCTAGGGGGCTATGGTAGCTCACTTAATCTAAAGGGTGATATAGGCGAGATTGCTGTCTATAACCGAGCAGTCACGGAAACTGAAAGGCTGACTATAGAGACTTACTTGAAAAGCAAGTGGGCAGTCTACTAGCCTTTGACACACGCCATCCAGAAGTATGGCCGCTGGCGTATATAATCTAACCGTAGAACAGGGCGTGGATCTTGCCTTGGAAGTGGCCGTTAAGGACAGTACTGGCGCAACCTATTCCCTAGCTGGATCTACCGCAGCCGCTCAAATCCGCGACACCTACAACGGCAACCTGCTTGCCACGTTTGCGACCGTTACTGCTACTGGCACGACTGGCAGCCTTACCCTGGCGTTGAACGCAGCTACGGCTTCAGCTCTACCCATCAGCGGAGGAAAGTGGGATCTGCTGCTTACCACATCGGCCGCCACTAAAATCCGCCTGCTGCAAGGATCGGTATCCATTGCGGGTGAGGTGACCGAATAATGCCTATCACCGCCACAGTCTGCGGGCCTGCCAGCATCACGGTTGCCGTAGGGACGCCGATTGTGACGGGTGGGGCCGCAGCGGGTGGCGTGACCACCGGCACGGCCGTGGCGCTGGCAATCGCCCTAGGATGACAAGGAATAACACAATATGAAGCAAGTCTGGCCAAATTACTCTTATTCACCCACGACTAACGTCCTTACGCTCACCGGGCTAAACATTGATCGCGACCAGCTTCTGCTCGTGACGGCCGCCGATCGCGGGCGGATCATGTACAACTTTGCGGATAGCTCCGTCACCGCCTCTGCCTTTACCTCTGGCGCAAATACCGCACTCACCCTGGTGGCGACTACCGCCGGCCTGACTACCACGGCCGCTTTAGTCATCTATTACGACGATCAGTTGGCCAGCACGACAGTCACAGTCAGCTCGCTCCCCGCCGTCTCCGGCACGGTGACGGCAAATGTTTTTGGAAAAAAGATTGATGGTACTGGTGATTTTCTTCAGATACCCATTATTCCTTATGACCAAGACATAACTTCCGCAAGCGATCAATATGCAGTACCAGTTCAAATTTCAACTCTTAATGGAAGTGTGGGATCTAGCACTCCTATGCCCATCTCTGGCACAGTCACAATCGGCTCTGCCTTGCCTACTGGCACAAACCGCATTGGAGTTGTGACGGTTGGAGCAGGCACAGTCACCATTGGAGCAGGAACGGCACAGATTGGAAGCGTCACTGCCTCCATCAGCGGTACGGTTCCGATTAGCATTTCCTCTGTTACGATTGGCAACTCTATAACCATCGGCTCTTGTGTGACCCACGGCGTGACGATTGCAAATTCGAGCGTAACTGTGAATGGAACATTTTTTCAAGGCACACAACCAGTATCTCTAACAACTTTGCCTGCGTTAGTCGCAGGCACGGCACAAATTGGTAGCGTTACAGTAGGCAACACGGTTACGATTGCAGGCACAGTCACGGCCAACCCGACTGGAACTCAAACGATTGCTGGTTCAGTTACTATCGGAGCTGGCATAGCGCAAATCGGCTCTGTCACGGCCAGCATCAGCGGGACTGTTCCAGTCAGCATCTCCTCTGTCACGGTTGGCAATAGCGTCACCATCGGCTCGCTTCCTGCGATTAGCGGCACGGTCACCGCCAACTTATCAATCTCAGCCACCGCCATTACCTCGGGAAGTTTTACTTCACTCGCTTCAGCCACTCTCGTCCCTGCCAATACCGCTCGCAAAATGGCTACTGTCTACAACCTCGGAGCAGGGCAGTTATTCATTAATGCGGGAGCAACGGCCACAACCCTTGGCGGAGGGTTTATGGTAGTCTTATCTAGCGGGGATTTTTACGAATGCAACTATACCACGACAACTCTTTCGGCCATTTTCTCCACGGCTGGCACAGCAAGCTGGATTAGTCATTAAGGATTAGGCGATGCCTTTATTCAGATCCGCACCAATCAAATCAGCGATTCGCACGGAGTGGGATCAAGGAAATGAAGATACAATTTCTGGAAACACACAAGTGTATTGGTCTGCAAATCCAACATTTAATATCGGCTCAATGTTTTCATATATTTACGGAACTGCTGGCTTTACTCAAATTCAAATAAATAGAGACGGCGTTATAATTATTTCATTAAGTCTTGGATCGCAAGGAGGCAGCTGGTTCAATCTTTCCTTAATGACTAGTCTTTTGAATGAGGCAACTGCTGGTGTTGTTGATGTTTTTTATGAGCTTCCAGTTCCCGCCGGAGGTTCACTATATCCAACTTCTAGCTGTTTAATTAGAAAAGTTCTTGCAGGCGAATTGTATAGTGTTTCAGTTGTTCCAAGTGGTGGTAATATTGGATATGCGGATATAAATTCCCTATCAGCGTGGGCAATAGTTGAGGCGTAAATGCCCCTCCTTTTCCTCGCTCTCTTGCTCTGCTCTTGCTCGCCACGGCCAGCCGAGAACACCGGCCTGCCACGATATTCCGATATGTCTGCAGCCGAGGATGCGGGGAAGGCAAAGTGAATGGACTGCTACGATTCAGCCGAATGGCGTGAGCTAGAAAGCTCGCTGCGTTTTCTTGAGGCCGAGGGATTCATCGAACGCTGGATCGATAAGGACGGCGTGGATTGGGTGCGGATTGCGGAAGGAGCTGAAAACGCCACCCTATGAGCACCGACCAAGTCGCTGAACTATCAGAGCGGTTAAGCCTAGTCCGAGAATCAATCGCCAGAATAGAAACCCGCCAGGGCGTAATTATGGATATGCTAGAACGCTCCCAAGCCAGCCTGGGCGAGTATCACGGCCGCCTAACAAACATGGAGCGCGACGCCCACACGATTAAGACAAAGCTGTGGCTAGTGGCGCTGGTATCTGGGGCCGTGTTTAGCACGATCTGGGAACTGATTAAGCGCCGCATCAGCCTTTGACACCCCGCTAGGGGCATGGAAACAATTATCCCCGCACTATTAAAGATCGACTGGCTTGGCGCCCTTGGCGCACTTACCGCACTGCTGGCAGCCGTTGCCGCCGTGGCCACGTTCATCCCTGGCGATGAGCCTGAAAAGACTCTGCAAAAGATCGTCGATTTTCTTTCCAAGTTTTCGAAAAAATAACCACCCATGATCGCCGGTATTTTAACGGCGCTGGGCGGGATAACCGGGATCGTGCTGTGGTTTTTAAAGCGAAAATCACCGCTTCAGCGTAATTTTGAGTCGATTGAACTAGAACGCAGGAAAAGACAGAGAGACATAAATGCTTGGTGGACGCATCGCCCTCCTAC
>Ga0114968_10001597_pt1 | contig 17415 bp, 12 predicted proteins | sample M_130807_EF_Meta_FD_87020 | JGI IMG/M metagenome (GOLD analysis project Ga0114968, IMG submission 87020) | Freshwater microbial communities from Lake Montjoie, Canada to study carbon cycling - M_130807_EF_MetaG | ecosystem: Environmental > Aquatic > Freshwater > Lake | place: Lake Montjoie...
ACTGCAGTGCGCAATTTAATTTCACCCAATAAATCGTCTACTTGTGTGCGCGCTGGGCGTACCTCAACAATGGGATCCACAAGGCCGGTGGGACGCACCACTTGTTCAACGACGTGATCAGAATGCGCTTGCTCGTAGTTACCTGGCGTGGCAGACACAAACACACACTGGCGCATGCGTGACTCAAACTCTTCCATTTTTAAAGGGCGATTATCCATCGCCGAAGGCAAACGAAAGCCATACGTGACAAGCGTTTCTTTGCGAGCGCGATCGCCCCGATACATGCCGCCTAACTGGCCGATCGTGACATGACTTTCGTCGATAAACATTAAGGCATCGCGCGGCAAGTAATCAATCATCGTGGGCGGCGGATCGCCGGGTGCGGCGCCTGATAAGTGGCGCGAATAATTTTCAATCCCTTTACAAAAGCCAAGTTCAGTCAGCATCTCAAGATCAAAGCGGGTACGCTGTTCGATGCGTTGCGCTTCGACCAGATGGCCAGAATCCACAAATTGTTTGACGCGTTCGCGCAGTTCTTGCTTGATGGTTTCGATCGCCCGCAAGACCGTATCGCGTGGCGTGACGTAATGCGAACCCGGATATACAGTAAAGCGCGGTACCTTCTGACGCACCTTGCCGGTTAACGGATCGAATAACTCTAAGCTTTCAACTTCGTCATCAAACAAAGTTAAGCGCACCGCAAGCTCGGCGCTTTCGGCCGGAAAAACATCGATCGTTTCACCGCGTGCACGGAAGGTGCCGCGCGTGAACTCAAGATCGTTACGCTCGTACTGCATGGCGACCAAGCGCTCAAGGATTTCGCGCCGGGGAATGCGATCGCCTACCCGCAAAATCAACACCATGGCGTGGTAATCCGCAGGATTACCGATACCGTAAATGCACGACACCGTGCCCACAATCACCGTGTCACGCCGCTCGAGCAAACTTTTAGTGGCCGACAAGCGCATCTGTTCAATGTGCTCGTTAATTGATGAGTCTTTTTCGATAAATAAATCACGGGTCGGCACGTACGCTTCGGGCTGGTAGTAGTCGTAGTAGGACACGAAGTACTCAACCGCGTTTTTCGGAAAAAACTCGCGCATCTCGGCATACAGTTGCGCGGCGAGTGTTTTGTTGGGAGCCAAAACAATTGCAGGCCTGCCGAGGCGCGCAATCATATTTGCCATCGTGAAGGTTTTACCCGAACCGGTTACGCCTAGTAATGTTTGCGACATCAAACCGTCGCGCACGCCCTGCTCAAGCAAATCAATCGCACGGGGCTGATCACCGCCGGGCGGATATGGCTGATACAAGTGAAAGGGGCTATCGGGATAATCGACAAAACGCCCCTTCTCGTCACCGGTTGAAATGGCGGCGCTGTAGATAGTGTCGACAGCTGCGGGGATGTAACTGGGTACAGCCGGCTCGGCGTTGGCGGCAGCCGGTTGGGCACCGGCGACTGCTGGCTCGGCGTTAACGACTGCCGGAGCGGCAACGGAGGACGAATGTGCGGGTAAAGCCAAGCCCGCACCGTGGTCTGCGACAGCCGCGATCGGTTCGACAGACTTTCTGGCTAGAAGGACCTGCGTCATCGACTCAGTGACGGATTGTTCGATCGTTTTTTTGCTCTTGCGGGTGGCCATGCTAGACTTGTTCGGGATATCCCTCGGACTGAGGGTAACCCATCATTATGTTCTCTGAAAATGCGTACGTCTACCCCAACCTTGTCACACTTACCTTTTGCACACTAAAAGCCAAATGAGCACCCTCTTTCAAGCCGTTGAACTTGCCCCACGCGATCCAATCCTGGGCTTAAACGAACAATTTAATGCCGACACCCGTGCCACCAAAGTCAACCTGGGTGTGGGCGTGTATTACGACGATAACGGCAAGATCCCACTGCTGAAGGCCGTGCACACCGCTGAGGTCGCACGCGTTGAGGCAGCGGCCGCGCGGGGTTACTTACCCATTGAAGGCATCGCCGGCTACAACAAAGGCGCGCAAGAGCTGGTGCTGGGCAAAAACTCAGCGCTGATCGCAGCCGGCCGCGTGTTAACCATGCAAGCCTTGGGCGGCACGGGTGCGCTCAAGATTGGTGCTGACTACATTAAACAACTCGCGCCAAACGCTAAAGTCGCGATCAGTGACCCAAGCTGGGAAAATCACCGCGCCCTGTTTGAGCGTGCTGGCTTTGAGGTCGTGACCTACCCGTACTACGACGCAGCTACGCACGGCTTAAATTTCGAAGGCATGCTCGCAGCCCTCAAAGCACTGCCGCCTAAAAGCGTGGCGGTCTTGCACGCCTGCTGTCACAACCCAACCGGGGTTGATCTCTCGACCGAGCAATGGAAAGCCGTTGCACAAGTTGTCAAAGCAGGCGAGCTGATCCCGTTCTTAGACATCGCCTACCAAGGGTTTGGCGATGGCTTAGAGCAAGATGCTGCAGCAGTGCGCATCTTTGCTGATCTTGATATGACGATGTTTATCAGTTCGTCGTTTTCAAAATCGTTCTCGCTCTATGGCGAACGGGTTGGTGCCCTGACCATCGTCACCGGCAGCCAAGACGAGTCCAATCGCGTGCTCAGCCAAGTCAAGCGCGTGATTCGTACCAACTATTCAAACCCGCCCACACACGGCGGTACGATCGTATCGACAGTGTTGAATACGCCCGAGCTGTTTGCCCTATGGGATCAAGAGCTTGCCGGCATGCGCGACCGGATCCGCCTGATGCGCCGCCAGATCGTCGAAAAGCTTGCTCAGTACGGCGCCAAGCAAGACTTCAGTTTCGTGATGAAGCAACGCGGCATGTTTTCGTTTTCGGGGATGACAGCGCCTCAAGTTGAGCGGTTACGCACCGAGCATGGCATCTATGCGGTGAGTAGCGGCCGGATTTGTGTGGCTGCGCTCAACAGCAAAAACATCGACACAGTGGCAAAAGCGATGGCTGAGGTCATGAAAAACGCTTGAAGGCGGCCAGTGCTGTCTTTATATACAGATAAATTTGCACAATTTCACTAAATCGTGCAAAATACACCTGTATATAAAAACAGCTCGGCTTTTGCTAGCCTAAAGGATGCTTTCCATGTCGCTCAAGCTTACCAATCGTCAGCAACAGATTTTGGATCTTATTCGTCAAGCAATTGTGAACACTGGGTTTCCGCCAACCCGGGCCGAGCTCGCTACGGTACTAGGCTTTAAATCCGCCAATGCTGCTGAAGATCACTTGCGAGCATTAGCTCGTAAAGGCGTCATTGAACTGACGGCTGGCGCCTCAAGGGGTATTCGTTTAACTGATCTGGCCAACGAATCCATTGAGTCCGACGTTGATACCGAACTCTTGGCCGATCGCCCTCGTCTTAAAACACTTCCTGGCGCAGGCTTTTTGCTTTTGCCTTTGATTGGGCGCGTTGCCGCTGGTCATCCAATCTTGGCAACCGAAAATATCGAAAAAGAAATCAACGTCGATCTCGATATGTTTGAACAGCGGCCTGACTACCTGCTGAAGGTCAAAGGCCTCAGCATGCGTGATGCTGGCATCTTAGACGGTGATTTACTCGCGATTAAAAAAGCAAGCGATGCCCGTAACGGCCAAATTGTCGTGGCGCGCATTGATGAAGAAGTGACCGTCAAACGCTTAAGCAAGTCGGGTGGGCGCATTGAACTGTTGCCTGAAAACCCAGATTTTGAGCCAATTCAAATTCAACCTGGGCAAGACTTCTCGCTTGAAGGGATTGCAGTGGGTTTAATACGCAATACAACGCTGCACTAAGTCCAAAATCCAAAGCGTCGATCTCTGATCGCATAGCTTCAACGCTTAGCTCATCACGTGATTACGTAATGTGCAGGGTTTAGATCACCTTGGGCAAGCAAAAGGCGGGCGACTATAAAATCTGCACCGCTAAACGTCGCGCCATTTTTCTAGGTCGCGCCGGTCACGTTTGGTTGGGCGCGCTTTAATCTCGTGCGACGGCTCGGTAAAGTATTTGCGTTTTTCTGCCGCAGATTCTCTGGCCAGCAAACTCTCGGGCGTTTCATCAAATAACATCCTCGCCAAGGGTGCTGAGCGCCGCGTTTCAGTCACGTTACGCACCCATAGCTCAAAGCGTTCTTGTTCACGCTGTATCAACACACGATCGCCCACCTTAACCGTGCGTGCGGGCTTGATGCGTTCGCCGTGTAACTGCACGCGCCCTGCCTCAATCGCCAACACGGCTTGAGCGCGCGATTTAAAAAATCGTGCTGCCCACAACCATTTATCAATTCGCACTGCCTCAAAATTATCTGGCATTTTTATCTCAAAAAAAGGCGCCGTAAACACGACGCCTTTTTAGCTTAAATCTATGCAAACTTTTAACTCAGTTATCGAGGGATGACCATTTAGACTCCCCCCTCAACATCGTAAATAATCGATACTTAACAGCATTCAACCCAAAATTAAAGCGGTTTAAACCCCTCGGCTCTACAGCCTTGAGGTTTCCACAGCGCCAAATCAAACCTGGTGCTAATGCTTAATCACTGGATCCGTAGCCTTAGCCGTTTCTGCTGCCTTAGCCACAACCGTCTCTGCCACAGGAGCCTCATCAGCAAGCGGTGTTAACGGATTCACCAACGCAACTTCTAACACTTTATCAATCCAGCGCACCGGAATAATCTCGAGTTGATTCTTGACGTTGTCAGGGATGTCAGTCAGATCCTTGACGTTCTCTTCAGGAATTAACACGGTCTTAATGCCACCGCGATGTGCAGCCAGCAGTTTCTCTTTCAAACCACCGATTGGAAGGACTTCGCCGCGCAAGGTGATCTCGCCCGTCATCGCAATATCAGCACGAACCGGGTTTTGCGTTAACGCCGACACCATCGCTAAGGTGATCGCGATACCTGCTGACGGACCGTCTTTAGGTGTCGCGCCTTCAGGAAAGTGAACGTGAATATCGCGCTTCTCAAAAATGTTGTCAGCAATGCCTAAACGCCGGGCACGCGCACGTACCACGGTGCGCGCGGCCTCAACCGACTCTTTCATCACATCACCGATTGAACCCGTGCGTTGAATCACGCCTTTACCGGGCATCTCAGCAACTTCAATCGTGAGCAAGTCACCGCCCACCTCTGTCCACGCCAAACCATTGACTTGCCCGATCTGGTTTTCTTTCTCGGCCATGCCAAAACTAAAGCGACGCACACCCAAATAATCATTCAGATTTTCAGAGGTCACTGTCACCTTTGCCGGTACCTCTTTAGACTTGGCAGCTTTCAGTGCTTCTGCGTCTGCCAATAGTTTTTTGACAACTTTACGGCAGACTTTTCCGATATCACGCTCGAGCGAACGCACACCTGCTTCACGCGTGTAATAACGCACAATATCGCGCAATGCCGACTCTTCAACGACGAGTTCTTCTGCCTTGACGCCATTATTTTTCATGACCTTAGGCAAAAGATGGTCCATCGCGATATGGATTTTCTCTTCTTCGGTGTAACCCGAGAGGCGAATAACCTCCATACGATCGAGTAACGCAGCAGGGATATTCAAGGTATTACTAGTTGCCACAAACATCACATCTGACAGATCGAAATCTACCTCAACGTAGTGATCTTGAAAGGTATGATTTTGCTCTGGATCAAGCACCTCTAACAACGCCGAAGCAGGATCGCCCCTGAAATCCATGCCAAGCTTGTCGATCTCGTCCAGCAAGAACAGCGGGTTACGTACAGCAACCTTAGACATATTTTGTAATATCTTGCCCGGCATTGAACCGATATAAGTACGGCGATGACCGCGGATCTCAGCTTCATCGCGCACGCCACCTAAGGCCATACGAATAAACTTGCGATTCGTCGCTTTTGCAATCGATTGACCTAGCGAAGTTTTACCCACGCCTGGTGGGCCAACCAGACAGAGAATCGGTGCCTTGATTTTGTCGACGCGCTGCTGCACAGCGAGATATTCAAGAATACGTTCTTTGACTTTATCTAGACCATAGTGATCGGCGTCGAGTACGCTTTCAGCGTTTGGAATCGAGTGATTCACCTTGCTCTTTTTACGCCAAGGCAAATTAATCACGGTGTCGATGTAGTTACGCACCACAGTCGCCTCGGCTGACATCGGCGACATCAGCTTGAGCTTTTTCAGTTCGCCATCTACTTTCTTTTTGGCGTCTTTCGGCAAATGTGCAGCAAGAATTTTCTTTTCAAGCTCTTCGATGTCAGCACCCTCTTCGCCTTCACCAAGCTCTTTTTGGATCGCTTTTACCTGTTCGTTCAGATAGTAGTCACGCTGACTTTTTTCCATCTGCTTCTTCACGCGACCGCGAATCCGCTTTTCAACCTGCAAAATATCAATTTCAGTTTCGAGTTGCGTCAATAAGGCCTCAAGGCGCTCTGAAGTCGAAATCACTTCAAGCATTTTTTGCTTTTGTTCAAGCTTAAGTGGCAAGTGAGCAGCGATGGTATCGGCTAGGCGGCCCGCATCGTCTATCCCTGCAAGCGAAGTCAAAATCTCAGGAGGAATCTTTTTGTTGAGTTTGACATATTGCTCAAACTGACCAACGATGGCACGACGTAAGGCTTCGGTTTCAGCGCTCACCACAACATCGGGCGCAATTGGCAACAATGTCGATGTAAAGTGCGTGTCGGTATCCTGAATATCGGTGATACGGGCACGCTGCGCGCCTTCTACAAGTACTTTAACCGTACCGTCGGGTAGTTTAAGCATCTGCAAAATTGTGGCCACACAGCCGATCTCGTAGACGTCTTCGGGTGTAGGGTCATCTTTGCCGGCCGACTTTTGAGCGGCAAGCATAATGCTTTTGCCAGCCTCCATCGCAGCCTCAAGTGCCCGAATAGAACGCGGGCGCCCAACAAACAAAGGGATCACCATATGCGGAAACACCACCACGTCGCGCAAAGGCAGCAACGGCAGCTGAATCGGTTCAGAGGGCAGGGTCTGGTTTTCAGACATGAGAGAATCCTAATAAAGACTCGGTAAAGCTCAAGTGAGCCACCGACATAACGACTGAGATGACACCAATATGTCTGTTATGTAGACGATAGCTCAAATTTCAAGCCTGTAACGCGGACATAGTAAAAAGCCCCTACAAGGGGCTTTGTTTTTTCGAAAATCTCGGTGCTGACATAAAGCCCTAGGCGGCTGCGTCGCGAAGGTTACGTTCAGCTTTAGGCTGCTCTTTTTCGTCGCCGTACACTAGCAAGGGCTTACCTTGTCCCTCAATCGTGGCTTCGTCAAGCACAACTCGCTTGATGTTGCCCTGAGTCGGCAGCTCGTACATGGTGTCTAACAGCGCAGATTCAAGGATGGAACGCAAACCACGCGCACCCGTTTTACGTTTAACCGCCTTGCGGGCAATCGCGCGCAAGGCGGCCGGACGAATCTCGAGCTCGGCACCTTCCATGGCGAAGAGCTTTTGAAACTGCTTGACCAAGGCGTTTTTGGGTTCAGTCAGAATTTGGATCAGTGTGTCTTCGTCAAGCTCTTGCAACGTTGCGATGACAGGTAGGCGACCCACGAGTTCAGGGATCAAACCAAACTTCACCAGATCTTCAGGCTCGACCTCAAGAAAGGTCGTGCCGGTTGATTGCTCAGTTTTGGAATCGACCTTGGCACTAAACCCAATGCCAGAACGTTCGGTACGGTTGCGAATCACTTTTTCAAGGCCGTCAAACGCACCACCCACGATAAACAAAATATTAGTGGTGTCGACTTGCACAAAGTCTTGATTGGGATGCTTGCGGCCGCCCTGAGGGGGCACAGATGCCACCGTGCCTTCAATGAGTTTCAACAGTGCTTGTTGCACACCCTCACCCGATACGTCACGGGTAATCGAAGGGTTGTCGGCTTTGCGCGAAATTTTATCGATTTCGTCGATATAGACGATGGCGCGCTGCGCTTTATCGACTTCATAGTTGCAATTTTGAAGCAGTTTTTGAATGATGTTTTCGACGTCTTCGCCCACATAACCGGCTTCGGTCAATGTTGTCGCGTCAGCCATCACGAAGGGCACGTTCAATTGACGCGCCAGTGTTTGGGCAAGCAAGGTTTTGCCAGAGCCCGTGGGGCCGATCAGCAAAATATTGCTTTTAGAAAGCTCAACGTCATCGCCCTTGATTTCGCCGTGACGCAAACGCTTGTAGTGGTTGTATACGGCAACAGCCAACACACGCTTAGACGCGGTTTGACCAATCACGTATTGATCTAGAAAGGCTTTGATTTCAGCGGGGGTGGGTAAATCGGTGCGAATTGAGGCACGGGCACTTGCCTGAGCTTCTTCGCGAATAATATCGTTACACAGCTCAATACACTCGTCACAAACAAAGACCGACGGCCCTGCGATGAGTTTGCGCACTTCGTTTTGGCTCTTGTTGCAAAATGAACAATGCAAAATCTTCGTGCTGGCTGAGCCTTTTTTTTCTGACATAACGATCCATTACCAGTTGTACCAAGCCTCGTTTTAACAGATGTTTCAGTGTGACTGACCCATCGAGGCTTGGTGAAATGCTTATACGGTGTCGGCCCGCGAGGTTAAAACTTTATCAATCAACCCGTACGATACCGCATCCGGGGCAGACATAAAGTTGTCGCGTTCTGTGTCTAAGCCGATACGCTCGATAGTTTGCCCAGTGTTATCGGCCAACATCTGATTTAAACGCTCGCGCAAATCTAAGATTTCGCGGGCTTGGATTTGAATGTCTGAGGCTTGCCCTTGCGCACCACCTGAAGGCTGGTGAATCATGATGCGTGAGTTTGGTAGCGAAAAGCGCTTACCTTTTGTGCCCGCAGCCAACAGAAATGCACCCATGCTGGCAGCCAGACCGGTGCAAAGCGTTGACACTTCAGGCTTGATAAAACGCATGGTGTCGTAAATGGCCATACCCGCGTAAACCGACCCACCCGGTGAGTTGATGTAAAGCGCAACGTCTTTATCGGGATTCTCAGACTCTAGAAAAAGCAGCTGGGCAACAATCACGTTGGCGGACTGGTCGTTGACCGGCCCAACCAGAAAAATAACGCGTTCTTTAAGCAATCTTGAGTAAATATCATAAGCGCGCTCGCCGCGCCCTGATTGCTCAATCACCATCGGGATGTAACCAAGCGCAGTCGGCGTCACTGACTCGCCGCCGTGCATGGATGCATAAAAGTCGGTAAAACGTTGCATTTATTTGGTTTCCATGACTTGGTCAAAGGGAACTTGCTCGTCTTCAACTTGCGCTTTCGCTAATGCATGCTGAACAACATTGTCCTCGAGCACGATGCCTTCGACTTCTGAGCGGCGTGCGCGGTCTGACAGATAGTAGCTTACGACCTCAGCGGGTTTTTCGTAGCTTGAGGCGAATTCTTCGATGCGAGCACGCACCTGCTCGGGCTTGGCTTGCAATTGCTCTGCCTGAACGAGCTCAGACACCAACAAACCGAGCTTGACGCGACGCTCGGCTTCAGTGGCAAACGCATCGGCCGGAATCGGCATTTTGTCTGCATTAGGCACGCCACGCTGGGTGAGTTCGGCACGGGCTGCAGCCACACGGGCTTCGCACTCGCTGTCAATCAAGGCTTTGGGCACATCAAAACTGGCCACAGCGACTAACGCATCCATGACGCTATTTTTGGTGCGTGCCATTGTGCGTGCTTTGACTTCGCGCTCGATGTTTGCACGAATGTCAGCCAGCAGTTTCTCAACGTCGCCTTCGGTTTGACCCAAGGCTTTGGCAAACTCTGCGTCGAGTTCAGGCAAAATTGGCTCGGCGACTTCTTTGACCGTGATGGTGAATTCAGCCGTTTTACCCGCCACGTCTTTACCGCCGTAATCGGCCGGGAATGGCAGCGGAAACACCTTGACTTCGCCTGCTTTCATACCACGCACGGCGACTTCAAACTCAGGCAACATACGGCCCTGACCCAACACAAATGGGAAATCATCTGCTTTGCCGCCATCGAAGGGCACGCCATCGATCGTACCGGCAAAATCAAGTTTGACTTGATCGTCGTCTTGCGCGGCGCGACCTTCAGCGGCCTTGTGCTGGGCACGTTGCTTGCGCAAGACATCTACTGTGCGCTGCACTTCGGCTTCGCCGACGGTGGTGACCGCACGCTTGATCTTCAGCGTGGCAAGGTCGGGCAGCGTAATGGTTGGATAGACTTCGAAGGTTGCCACAAAGGACAAGTCGTCTTCAGCCTGGCCTTCAGCTTTTGGTGCTAATTTTGGGGCGCCTGCTACACGCAAACCTGACGTGATAATGGCTTGCTCAAAGGCTTGCCCGACCATCGAATTAATTGAGTCGTAACGGATGCCCGCACCATGGGTGCGCTCGAGCATGGCCATTGGCACTTTACCAGGACGAAAACCAGCCACTTTCGCAGTACGCGAAACGCGCTTGAGTTCGGTCTGAACAGCTTTTTCGACGTCGGCCATTGAGACCGAGATTTCAACGCGGCGCTCGAGGCCGGCGAGGGTTTCAACCACAGGTTGCATGAAGATCTACCAAACAGAGAGAACGGAGAGCGCAGCGGACAGCCCACGCCAACTAGGTAATAAAAATGGTGCGAAGGGCGGGACTCGAACCCGCACACCTGTTACGGCGTCAGGACCTAAACCTGGTGCGTCTACCAATTTCGCCACCTTCGCAGTAACCGAACATTGTAGCGCACCCTGTTGAGGTTTCCCGCCCCCGTAGTGCTGCCAAGTGGTTAAAATACACAAATGAACCCACGTCTCGACACCTTACAGCCCTATCCTTTTGAAAAACTTCGCCTTTTATTGGCTCAGGCGGGTACGCCGCCTGCTGGTCTGCGGGCGATCAACCTTTCGATTGGCGAACCCAAGCACGCCGCCCCGCAATGCGTCAAAGACGCTATTGTGGGCGCGCTTGATGGCTTGTCCAGCTATCCGCCTACCAAGGGCGACCCTAGGTTGCGCCAGGCAATTAGCCAGTGGCTCGGCAAACGCTACGGCATCCCCTGTCCCGATCCCGAAACACAGGTATTACCTGCACTAGGGTCGCGTGAGGCCCTGTTTGCTTTTGGCCAAGTCGTCCTCGACTCGACTAAAAACGGCATCGTGGTGTGCCCCAATCCGTTTTATCAGATTTACGAAGGTGCGGCGCTTTTAGGCGGCGCGACCCCGTATTACGTCAACTCGAACCCAACATTGAACTTTGGCTGCGATTGGTCAACGGTTCCGGCTGACATCTGGGCGCGTACCCAGCTTTTGTTCGTTTGCTCGCCAGGCAACCCTGCTGGCAATGTCATGACGCTTGCTGAATGGCAAACGCTGTTTGACTTATCAGACCAGTATGGGTTTGTGATCGCCTCTGACGAGTGCTATTCAGAAATTTATCTTGACGAAGCCAACCCGCCCTTAGGCGGCATGCAGGCTGCCGTTCAACTGGGGCGCACTGATTTTCGTAACTTAGTCAGTTTTTCGAGTTTATCCAAACGTTCAAACGTGCCAGGCATGCGTTCGGGGTTTGTGGCGGGTGACGCAAAGCTGATGGCCAAGTTTTTGCTTTATCGCACCTACCACGGCAGCGCCTTGTCCCCGGTTGTCTCGGCCGCCAGCATTGCGGCCTGGCAAGACGAAGCGCACGTCATCGATAACCGCCAACAGTACCGCGCAAAATTCGATGCAGTACTACCCATTCTGCAACCTGTGCTCGATGTCACGCGGCCCGATGCGTCGTTTTACCTCTGGGCCGGCACCAAAGGCCCCGATGCCGATTTTGTGCGCGACTTACTGACCCACACCAACGTGACGACCTTGCCAGGCAGCTATGTGGGCCGCACCGTCAACGGCGTGAACCCTGGCCAAAACCGGATTCGGATCGCACTGGTCGCCCCGCTCGCAGATTGCGTCGAAGCGGCACATCGCATCGCAGACTTTGTGCGTAAAACCTAATTCTTCGTTCGTTCATCATTTACTCTCCACCTTTACTTTATAAAGGCCTGTTATGACCTTAGATTTACAAAATGCCATTGAAAGCGGTTGGGAAGATCGCACCAACCTGTCACCCACCGCCGCCAGCGCCAGCGTGCGCGAAGCGGTTGCCCACACCCTTGACGCCCTAGACGCTGGCAGCCTGCGTGTTGCTGAAAAAATCAATGGCAGCTGGGTGGTGCATCAGTGGGTTAAAAAGGCCGTCTTATTGTCGTTTCGCTTGAACGATAACGGCGTGATGGGTCAGGCTCCAATGCAGTTTTACGATAAAGTGCCGCTCAAATTTGCAGAGTTCAATCAAGCTGATTTTCAAGCCGCCGGCTACCGCGTGGTGCCTCCAGCGGTTGCACGCCGCGGTTGCTTCATCGGTCGCAACGTCGTGTTGATGCCTTCGTACGTCAACATCGGCGCGTACGTCGACGAAAACACCATGGTCGACACTTGGGCCACTGTGGGCTCTTGCGCACAAATTGGTAAAAACGTACATCTTTCAGGTGGTGTAGGTATCGGTGGCGTGCTCGAGCCCCTGCAAGCCAACCCAACCATCATTGAAGACAACTGCTTTATCGGCGCGCGCTCTGAAGTTGTCGAGGGCGTCATCGTCGAAGAAAACAGCGTCTTGGCTATGGGCGTGTTTTTATCGCAAAGCACTCGCATCTATGATCGCGAAACCAAAGAGATCCATTACGGCCGTGTGCCGTCTGGCTCAGTTGTGGTACCGGGCTCGTTACCTTCGGCCGATGGCACGCATAGCTTGAACTGCGCGATTATCGTTAAACGAGTCGATGCGCAAACGCGCGCCAAAACCAGTATCAACGACTTGCTGCGAGCCTAAGACAGGCATGGATGCTTCACGTGACGCCCTGCGAACCGTACGCGACTTAATTCGCTACGGCGTCTCGCGCTTTAATCAAACCAAGCTGTCGTTTGGCCATGGGTCAGACAACGCTTGGGATGAAGCGGTGTACCTGGTACTCAACGCCCTGCATCTGCCCCCCGATCAACTCGAGCCCTTCATGGATGCTCGAGTGTTGCCCGAAGAGCGACAGCAAGCCTTGCGATACATTGATGCGCGTTGTGAGCAACGTGTGCCAGCCCCCTACCTGACCCACGAGGCCTGGCTGCAAGGCTATGCGTTTTATGTCGATGAGCGCGTGATCGTGCCACGCTCACCCATCGCCGAATTACTCATGGATCAACTGAGCCCGTGGATTTTGGATCCATACGAGGTCAATAGCGTTTTAGATCTGTGCACGGGTTCGGGATGCTTGGCAATTATTGCCGCACATCAGTTCCCTGAGGCCTTTGTTGACGCCACAGACATCTCAGCGCAGGCCCTCGAAGTTGCCACCCGTAATGTCACCGAGCACGGTCTCACTGATCGCCTCACTTTACATCACGGGAGTCTGTTTGACTCTTTACCCGTATCAGCTCGTTACGACCTGATTATTTGTAATCCACCGTACGTCAACAGCCAATCCATGTTGGCGCTACCACCCGAGTATCAGCACGAGCCTTCACTGGCTTTAGCCGGTGGGGACGACGGTATGGACGTCGTGCGCACGATTCTCGAGCAAGCGCCCGCTCATTTAAACGACCAAGGTATTCTTGTGCTTGAAATTGGCCACGAACGCGCGCATTTTGAAGCCGCCTTCCCTGAGTTTGAGCCTGTCTGGCTCGATACGGCGCAAGCCTCAGACCAGATCCTACTCCTGACACGCGAGCAATTTTCGTCGTGATCCGTGCAACTGGCTTGACCGTTCGACGCGGCGCAAAAGTACTCATCGATCAAACTGATTTTGTTGTTCACCCCGGCGAGCGGGTGGGTTTTGTCGGTAAAAACGGGGCAGGTAAATCGACCTTATTTGCCTTAATCCAACACGAAATCGATGCCGATGCGGGTCGGCTTGATTTTCCGACGGGTTGGCGTATTGCCAGCGTTCGGCAAGAGATCGCAGATAGCGCCGACGCCGCGCGCGAGTTCGTGATTGATGGCGATACGCATCTGCGCCACCTACAGGCCCAACGCGCACTGATCGACGACACGGCGCATACCAGCGACGACCATGCCCAAGAACAAGGCTCTCGTATTGCCGAGCTTGAAGCCGAACTGATCGAGGCCGATGCCTGGACAGCGGTATCGCGCGCCGAACAGCTCTTGGCCGGCTTAGGCTTTACGCCTGAGCAATGGTCAGAGCCGGTGGATAGCTTTTCGGGTGGCTGGCGCATGCGCTTGGCGTTGGCACGCGCCTTAATGGCGCCCTCTGAGTTATTGCTGCTTGACGAGCCCACAAACCATCTCGACCTTGACGCGATGCTTTGGCTTGAAAAATGGCTGGCGGCCTACCAAGGCACCGTATTGTTGATCTCGCACGACACTGAGTTTTTGGATGCCGTTGCGCAAACCATTTTGCACTTTGATCAGGGCAAACTGGTGCGCTACAAAGGCGGCTACGAAGATTTTGTCACGCAACGTGCTGAGCGCCTCAGGCAGACCAAAATGGCGTTTGATAAACAAACGCGCGAATCAGCTCGACTGCAAGGTTTTATTGATCGCTTTAAAGCTAAAGCCTCAAAAGCCAAGCAGGCGCAAAGCCGCGTCAAAGCCTTGGCCCGTATGGATCTCATGGCACCGATTCGCGCCGAATCGGGTATCGAGATTCGCATCCCTACTCCTAAAAGTATGCCCGACCCGTTGTTGGTGCTCGATGATATGCACGCGGGTTACACCACTGATAGCGGCAAGCAAGTCGCCATCTTGCGCAACGTGAAGTTGATGGTGCGCGGCGGCGATCGCATCGGTATTCTGGGCGTCAATGGTGCCGGCAAAAGTACCTTAGTCAAAACACTCGCCGGCGAGCTTGAGGTACAAGGCGGTACGCGTTTAGCCTCGCGCGGGCTTGAGGTGGGCTATTTTGCTCAGCATCAGCTTGATATGCTCGATTTAGCCAGCAGCCCCTTGCAACACCTGATGCGCATTGCGCCCGGCACACGCGAACAAGAACTACGAAACTATCTTGGCGGCTTTGGCTTTGGTGGCGATCGTGTGACCGACACCGTCGAGCCCATGTCAGGTGGCGAAAAAGCGCGCTTGGCCCTGTCGTTAATCGTGTGGCAAAAGCCAAACCTGCTTTTACTCGATGAGCCAAGCAACCACTTGGATGTTGAAACCCGCGAGGCCTTGACCACCGCCTTGGCCGAGTTTGGCGGCAGCATGCTGTTGGTGTCTCACGACAGGCATCTGTTGCGCACCACCGTCGACAGCTTTTGGATTGTGGCCGATGGCGGCGTGCAAGAATTTGATGGCGACCTTGAAGACTATCGCGACTGGTTAGCGCAACATCAAGCCCGCGCACGCAAGCAAGAGGCTGCCGCGCGCACTGCCGGTCGCGCTGCTCACAAACTAACCGCCGCTGAACAAGTCGCGTTAGCCGCTCAAGCCGCAGCACAGGCGGCAGCCGACGCAGCGGCCAAGGCTGCGCCTTCAGCGCAAGAGCGCAAGCTCAATAAGCGCGAAAACGCCGAGCAACGACAGCAGGCCGCGCAACTACGCAAACCACTCGAACAACAAGTGAACAAACTTGAAAAAGAACTTGAGCAAGTGCAGGCTAAGCTCAAAGGCTTGGATAGTTTGATTGCAGATTCAGAGTTGTACAGCGACGCGCGCAAAGAAGAGTGTGTACGTGTGCTGGCCGAACATGGCGAGCTGACCAAGCGCGCAGCTAGCATTGAAAGCTCTTGGCTTGAGCTACAAACGCAGCTTGAGGCTTTTGCTTAGCGCATTTAAAAAAGTAGTCAAAATGCAAGAGACGAGCTTTAACAACGCAGCCTTGGCTCTGTTGTCCCGCTGACAAGGTTGACAAAGGCACGTGCCTCAAAAAGCAGAGCAATTGATGTTAAACATACTCGGTCCAATGCTCGCAACAGCAGTATTTAGATTTTTTGCCTGCTTGCCTCTGCCAATTCTTCAAATTCTAGGCTGGGGCGCAGGTTGGTTAGTATGGATACTACCAAGCCGTTACAAACAGCGCTCAGCTGAAAACTTAGCAATTGCGCTGCCCGAAGCCTCGCCGCACATATTGCGCGCGTCCCTCATTAGCGCTGGGCAGTTATTTTTAGAAATGCCCTACTGGCATATGCGCCGGGATGAGGCCAAATTAGCTCAACAAGTACAGTGCGATGGTTGGGATGAGTTTCAAGCGGCGCTTGCGCTGGGCAAGGGCTTAATACTGCTGGGCCCCCACTCAGGAAGCTTCGAACTACTCGGGGCCGTCTACACCAGCAGATTTCCGGCGACTGTGTTTACGCGTCTGCCTCGACAGCCTTGGTTGCATGACTGGATTATCAAAACCAGAACCAGAAAAAACCTCACCATGGCGCCGTCTAATCAATCAGGTCTGAGAACCTTGCTGAAAGCGCTCAAACGAGGGGAGACGGTCGGCATGCTGCCAGATCAGGTGCCGTCAATGGGTGAAGGCGTGTGGGCTCCCTTGTTTGGCAAGCTGGCGTACACCACTAAACTTGTACAAAGATTACAGAGCATCACAGGCGCACCGATCTTTGTGATGGCGGCGCAACGCAATGGCATCGGCAAGGGTTTTACAATCAGGCACCAAGCGATCAAAGAGCTCTTGTCAGACGATGTTGACCTGGCTGCCGCCCAATTGAATCGGGCATTAGAAGACATGATCGTCCAGATGCCAACGCAGTACCTATGGGGCTACAACCGCTATCGTATCCCCCGCGGTAAACCCAGCGCCAGAGAGAGCAAGCCAGGCTAGCTTTGTGTGATCTCGAGTTTGGCCACGCCAAGCGCGAGTGTCTTTGAACCCACTTCGCGAAACTGAATCTGCGCTTGTGCATCAAGACCACTGCCTGACAAGCCGATGATCGTACCTTCGCCAAAGCGGCCGTGTCGTACGCCTTGGCCGATGCGAAACTGCTGTGCCCCGACGGTGACGCCGGTAGTGACCGAGCGTGGCGCAACAGCAGCATGCGCCGCAGCCCCTTGCCGTCCGTAGGTGGCGCCACCACTGTCGCCACTTGATTTCCAGCGTGGTTCAGAGTCAACGAAACCCTGCTTAGGCGTCAACCACTTAAGGTGTGCGTCGGGTACTTCAGATAAAAAACGTGAACGCATCGCATAACGCGTTTGGCCGTGCAACATGCGGCTTTGCGCCAAACTAAAATACAGCCGCTCGCGCGCGCGCGTGATCGCAACGTACATCAAGCGGCGCTCTTCTTCGAGCCCTGATTGCTCAAGGATACTGTTTTCGTGCGGAAATAACCCTTCTTCTAGGCCAGTGATAAACACCGCATCAAATTCAAGACCCTTAGCGGCGTGGACTGTCATGAGTTGCACTGCGTCTTGACCGGCTTGAGCCTGGTTATCACCCGCCTCAAGCGAGGCGTGCGACAAAAAGGCTGTGAGTGGTGACAAGCCATCGAAGCCACCTTCGAATGAGGGCACGGTGCC
>Ga0114968_10001598_pt1 | contig 17411 bp, 20 predicted proteins | sample M_130807_EF_Meta_FD_87020 | JGI IMG/M metagenome (GOLD analysis project Ga0114968, IMG submission 87020) | Freshwater microbial communities from Lake Montjoie, Canada to study carbon cycling - M_130807_EF_MetaG | ecosystem: Environmental > Aquatic > Freshwater > Lake | place: Lake Montjoie...
ATAATAAATATTATTTTTTCAGGATTATCAAAAGTTAATAATTTATTACGATATTCATATTTTAATTTTAATATTCTTTGTTGCATATCTTCAGTAAAATTACTTATTTGTAATATTTTGAATATATTATTCAAACATTTTGTTTTTGATATAATTTCACTTAATTATTATCATCTTTTTTTTTGTAGTGCTAAATTTCTATTAGATTCTTTAGCAGCACTTTTCATGTCATACACATCATCATGATTTGATACTTTATTATCCTCATATTCTTTTTTAATTTCTATAATTTCTTGTTCTCTTTTTGATATTTCATATGTGAATATAAAATCTTTTTTTATCTTTATATCGTCAGGTACATATCTAATTGCTTTATGATAGTTTTTAACAGCTTCTATACAAACATCTAATGACTTAAATTTATCAGGTACATAATCTAATGCAGATGCATTTTTTTTAACAGCTTCTAAACACATTTTTTCATCTATTATATCTGGTTTTTCTTTTACTACATCATATAAATTAAGACCATTTAGTTTGATAGCAGCAAGATAAATTTCGTATGTTTTAAATTTTTCAGGTACAGTATTTAATGTATTGTAATTATGACTAACATTATATAAATGTTTATAATATTCTAAATTATTTTGGAGGGTTTCGTAGCCAAATACACCACCCTCTAAATTATTTTTTCCGTAGTCGAGTTCTCCACCCTCTAAATTATTATTGTTTTTTAATTGTTTTAACAACATATATCTACTTTTATATTTTAAGTATTTTTGATGATAATCCATTATAATATTTACTTTAGAAAAAAATAAATTATAATATTTACTTTAGAAAAAAATAAATTATAATATTTATTTTTTATAATTTTTTGATTTTATAAATTATCCAATTTCTTAATATTTCTTAACAGATCAGTTAAATACATATATTTAAGTGCATTAGAATATGCACTTTTGTTATTTTGAATAACTTCTTTAATAAAATCATCTGTTCTAATTTCTGGCGGAACAAATTGCAATGCATATCCGTTTTGTTCTACACCTAGCTTACAAATTTCCCTTGTTATTCTTATTTTAGGTATATATCTTAATGCAAACCCGTTGTTTTGAACAGCTAGCTTACAAATTTCATCTGTTATTTTTCCTTTAGATACAAATTCTAATACATTGCCATCTTTTTGAACAGCTAATTCTATAATCTCTTTCGTCTTTCTATCTTCATGTATAAAACTTATTATATAAGGGTTGTTTTGTACAGCTAGTATTATAATTTCATCTGTTATTTTATCATCTGACATATATTGTAATGCAAAGCAATTATTTTGTACAGCTAGCTTACAAATTTCGTATGTTATTTTTTCTTTTGGTAAATATTGTAATACAAAACCATTGTTTTGTACAGCTAGTCTTATAATTTCATCTGTGAGCAATACATCATTCGACAAACTCTTGTATTTTTTATATAAATCTACAATATCTGAGCATGATAAACACAATAATATTTGAATTTGATTATTACTTAATATTTCAGAACTTTTAGAGTTTTCATTTGTTAATTGTAATAATTTTATTAATTTATTTATAATTTCTATATTTTCTGGCATTTTTTATTTATTATATTTATATTAAATAAAAAATTGAAACTTTAAATAATTAATATTTTAATATTATAATAATTAATAATGAAAATTGATATTAAAAAGAATAAAAAAATACCATCAAGAGCAATTTTTATTAAAAATGTAAATTATATTGCAGATATAAATGTAATAGATATATTTTTACAAAAATATTTAGGTGAATATAATGATATTATTATGATAAAAGACAGGTCAAATATTTTTAACGGAAAGGTAGTTATAATATTTGATAATGAACAATTAGCAGAAAAAGCAATTTTAAAATTAAATAAAGTTATATTTTTAAATCGTAAATTAAAAGTAACGTATGCATATCAAAAATATATTGATAATTATTACAATAAGGATAATATATCTTTAATAAACTCGTTTAATAATAATTTAAATCTAACATAATAATATAATAATATGCCATTAGGAAAAAAAGCTTCAAAACAGCAACAAAAACAGCAACAGCCCAAAAAAGTTTCAAAGAAATCTTCAAAAAAAGTTACAAAGAAATCTTCTAAAAAAACTTCAAAGAGAAAACAATCTAAAAAAAATTCAAAAATTAATACTTTAAAAGGTTATTATAATATGATAAAAAATATTTAAAAAAATTAATTTATACAAATATTTAATATATTTATATAAATTAGATGATAAAAAACTTTTTATTATTTACAATTTGTATATTATCTGCTCCGTTTTGCTCGACTTTTAAACTAAATTTTGAACACAATAGTATACAAAAATTTGATAATTTATTCAAGAATATTAAAAAAACATCAAATTGTAGAGACAGTCTTTACATGACAGATTGTTCATCAAACAAAGTATCTAAAAATGCGTCAATAAAATTAGAAAAATATAAACCATTTTATAAAATAATATATCAATTACAATTAGCGACCACGATAAGATTTAAATCGTTGTTAATTATATTCATATTTTTAAGAACTGTATACTCATTGTATAATAATATAAATGACGTTGTATATATTATCAATATGATTGACGAAAAAGACATCAAAGATGTAAAAAAAGTATTAGAATTGTTAAGTTTTATAAATTTTATTAATATATTTAATATTGTTACATTTTTAGAATTATATGATATACCAGAACATTTACAATTTCCAAAAGAAACTCTAGAGTTAATAAATAAGAAGTCAATATTATACAAAAAATATTTAAAATTATATAAAAAAGATTGTTTTATGATAAAATATATATAAATACTAATCAGATTTTTTGTCGAGTATTACAAGAATAATGATACACTTAAAAAATTGATTTTTAATCACATTGTATATTTAATAATTACCATAATACCAAATAAATCGAATGTCTATTACATTATATTCTCATAATGATGATACACAAACTGTACTTTCATATATATATGAATTATTAGTTAAGGAAAATAAAGATATAGATTGTGAATTACCTTTTATAGATCGCAAACATTATAGAGATTATAGAAAAGATAATTCAGATTATATATTTTTACATACTCTTATTCCTGTAAATGGTAAATATGTTATTAATGATATTGAAATTGAAATTTGTGATTTTATTCTAAATGATAAGGTTCAAATAATGATTACTAAGGATGATTTTATTCATATTAAAAAATTAATTTTGAAAAGTCAATCTAAAGCTAATATTATAGCATTTATTGAAGATGCTATTAATAAAAAATTTAAAGAAAAAAAAGAAAAGTTTGCTGAAGTTTCTGGTGATAAAATTATTAAAAAAAAATGGACAGGTTATATATGGTGTTTTGACTCATCACTCCCTAAAAGAAATTTTGACTGCATATTCCTTAAAGAAGATCATTTAAATAAAATAAAAGATCCTATTTTAAAGTTTATAAACAAAGAATCATATAAAGATTATAATAAACACGGTATACCATATAAAATGAATATAATGCTACATGGTGTTCCGGGAGTAGGAAAAACATCACTTATTCATAGTATTGCTTCTGAATGTGATGCTAATTTATGTATTCTTAATATTAACTCTGAACTAAAAGAAGAATCTATGATAGAGGCAATCTCACGAGTAAATGATGATGATAAAAAATCTATTCTTGTACTTGAAGATATAGATTGTATTTTTGCAGATAGGAAAGTTAATGATAGTATGAAAAATCATATTACTATGAATGGTATTTTAAATTGTTTGGACGGTTTTAATAACCCTGAAGGATTGATTGTTATTATGACTACTAATTTTCCTAATAAATTAGATGATGCGCTTTTAAGGTCTGGTAGAATTGATCTAAATATTGAGTTAACATATCTCGATAAATTTCAAGCTCGTAATATGTTTTTATCATTCTTTAATAATGAAGAATATTTTGAACTGATGTGGAATAATATTAAGAAATGTTCTGTAGAACCTGCTACTTTGATGCAATTTCTATTTAATAATAGACATATTGATAACATATCTACTAAATTTGAAGAATTTTATAAAATTGTTGAAAATAAGTGTTCAAAGAATAGCAGCAATATTTATATGTAATTTAAATAACAGTTATTTATAAATCAATTTTTATATCATAGTCTGTATTAACATATTATTTCATATTTGCTTTTTTTAACAAAACTTGTTATTTATATTATTATCAACTTTTCTTTTAGTAAAGCTATATATGCTTCTGATTTTACATAGATCATATGCTTCTTTTTTTATGTAAATCAAAGATTAACTGAAATAAGTTAGTTTCTACTTTATAAACAAAAAAAAGCTAAATAATAGTCAAGCTGTAATAGCTTATTTTTCCCTGAATGGAGGGAGAGTGTTTGACGCTTTGAGCTCCTCGCGGGTCTGACCGAACTTGACGACAATGTCAGTGCTCGTCGAGTCATCAACGTACATTCTTATTTTCGTGTTGTAGTCCGTGTTGTCGATATCGTTAACATCTACAGTAGTGGTCTTTGTAGTTGCTAGCGAGCCGCTGCCAATACGTCCCAGACTATATCCGTTGAGGAAGTCATCGTTGTCTTCAAATCCACGAAGACTACGGGTACCACCAGGAAGACTGCGGGTCTGAGCTACTGGTTTTTCCTCGATGACATAGCACAAGCTCGTCACGATCGTGAAGATTCCGGTATCCTCGGTAGTCTCCTCAACGCCCATAGCTATCTGCTCCTCGGAAAGCTTCACGCCATAGGTCTCGGCCTTGGTAATGGCAAACTGATTTTCATCACCAGGGTTCTGGTCGTATGCATACATAGAACCTTCTTTCATGATCCAAGAACGACCATTTACTTTGGTCTGCTTATTCATCAGAAAGCGCACTTTCAACCTGAGATTTTCTTTTTTAATCTTGTCGTGCTCAAGTTCGATGTCGTCAATTACGACGCCGAAAGCACCTGCCTTACAGGCATATTCCCCATTTTTGACAGGGTAAGGATCGCTTGTACGAATCCTCTCGTTTTTGTCACTCACATGTTTCGCGTCATAAGCATTCACAATGCTATATTTGAAGGAAATTCCGAAGGTATTTTTGTTTGAATCGGTGTCATAGTACTTGACTTGCGTCTTGGTAGAAGCCATTATGAATGGTTTTTCGTAAATATAAAAATATATGGATATAGTAATATAAAAAAAATTCAATTTTTTTATTACTAATAAATAGTATTATAAATAAAAAAAGAATATATTAAACTTTGTCTTTATCGCCATTGACGCCTATGACGGCTTTGACATAAGCACCTCCAGGTGCTTCAGTTTCAACTGCAAGATTGTAATCTTTTTCAACTGCAAGATTGTAATCTTTTTCAACTGCAAGATTGTAATCTTTTTCAACTGCAAGATTGTAATCTTCATCAGCTGCAAGATTGTAATCTTCATCAGCTGCAAGATTGTAATCTTTTTCAACTGCAAGATTGTCATCTTTATCGTCTTCGTTGATTTGCATAGTTGGAATATTTGAATTATTTTTGAGTACAGTCTCCTTCGGAGACTCTAGAGACAGCTCTAAGGGCTGTCTGTACAAGGCATACACAGTATTCTTGCTATCCTTAATGAACGAGCAATAATCACAACCTGGTTTTTTTGAAGACGGTTTATAACACAGTTGTGTTACAAATTCAATTTTGCTAATATCAACATCACTTTTGATATTTACGTTAAAAAAGTAATCTTTTTCTTCTGCTAAAAAATACATATCAGACAAGTTTCTACTATTTTCTATTTCACCCTTAATAGAGAATGCAAGAAACGAATCATCATACAAATCCATAACTTTAGTATCAATATTTGTAAATTTTATATTATCTATGTGAATTCCAACTAAATTGGGACTCACATATTGGAAAGAATATGAGTAGGAATAATTACTTTCATCATTAAAGAATGTTTGGATATGGGTCGTAGAATGACTTTTTATAGTTGTCATATTAAAAGTTTTTTGTAATTATCTAAATAAAATAATATTGTAAGTAATAAAAAAATCAATTTTTTATATAAAAAGAATGATTTATTATATTATATAATAATATAATAAATGTGGTATCATAGTGTATCAATTCAAGGACGACGACATTATAATGAAGATGAATATAATATAATTAATAACTTAAATTGCAAAGATATAACTTTACATAATATAGGATATTTTGGTTTATTTGATGGTCATGGAGGAGGTAAAATATCAAAATTTTGTAAAAAACACTTACATAAGTATTTTATAGACAATGAAAAATGTAAAACACCATCTAAATCAAAAGATTACGACAAATACATAAATAAAACATATTCATCTATACAAAACAAACTGACGGATCATGAAAAAGAAGCTAAAACCGTTGGTTCGACAGCATTGGTAGTATTAGTATATGAAAAAGATAAAAAAAAGTATTGTAAAATAACCAATTTAGGAGATTGCAGAGCGGTTATGTGTAACGAATATAATATTGCTGTGCAACTCACAAAAGACCATAAGCCTACATCATTTGAAGAATATAAAAGAATTATATCAGAAAAAGGGAAAATTACGAAAGAATCCAATGATGATTATAGAATCAACGGAATGTCTGTATCACGATCATTTGGCGACCTTGACGCAAAACCACATGTATCACATATACCTGATATATTTGATTATGATATTAATAAAACAAAATTTATTATAATGGGATGTGATGGTTTATGGGATGTTTTAAACAATCAAGAAGCAATTGACCTAGTGTTATCAGAAATAGAGAACAATGATGATTATAAAAAAAATATAAATAATAAATCTGATAATAATATTGCAATAAAATTAGCAAATTTAGCATATGACAAAGGATCAGAAGATAATATAACAGTAATTGTTATTTTTTTTTAGTTTTATAGTTTTCTAAAATGTCATTTATTTCTTTTATTTTATTGTTATCTACTTTATAAACATCTACAAATGGACCAATAAAACTTTCACTTTGCTTTAAAACAGTACATAATAATGATTCATAATTATCAAAAAAATCATCTATTTTTTTTAATGATTCTATATCATCTATAACTAAAAGATGTTTTATATCATTGATAAATTGTGTAAATATTCCTTTATTAGTTATTTTTTCTTTTATACTGTTAATTAAAAGAAATTCATTTAAATCTGTATTATTTGTAAGTGTTGTATTGTTTAATATAAAGTTATTAAAAAAATCGATATCATTATTGTTTATATATTTTGTATTTATTTCAATATTATTTAAATGATTTTTTATTTCTACAAATGAAACAAATGCTTTATTTTTAAATATAATAATATAATAATTAATAAATCTTTTCAATATTAATTTATTATAACTAACACAAGTTTTTTTTGCATTTGTATCGTATGTATTACTCATATTATCTATTAATTTTATAAATGAATTGTTTTCAGACATTATTTATAATAATAATAAACAATATTTTAAATTTTTTATGAAAAACATAAATATATTTTTATATTATTATTTTTTTTGTATATTATATTCATTGTGCACTAATGTATATAATGAATATATATTGATTCTATCGTAAGGATTAGGATCTTTACATCTTTTGTATAATTTTAGTAAAAAATTGTATTCTTTTTTTGCTTTAAAGACTATTTTTTTAGTATTATTAAATTCTTTTATTATTAAAGATAAAGAATATATATCTGTTTGTAATGCTAATTTTTCAGTAAAAATATCATTATAATTTGTAAGGCGTCGTGATTTAATATCTTTTATAAATTTTTTTATACCTGAATAATAAAATTCATGTATTTCCTCAGGTATATTATTTTTATTAAAATAATCTTTTTTTTTCATAATATGTAAAACATTATCTAACTTTTTAGATATGTTATTTTTACATTTTAATAATATACTTGCTATAAAAAATTCAGGAGGAAAAGCACTATAATAGGCAGAAAGTTTCCAATTATATTTTTTATTATACACGTCTTTAGCAGATACCATTTGACCAAAATCTATTAAATTTATTTTAGTTTTAGCTATTAAGATATTATCTATTTTTATATCTGTATGAACTAGTTTATTTTCATTTAATTTTATCATACCTTGTAATAATCTTTTAAATAATTTTAAAAAATTTTTATATGGAATATTATCTAAATCATCAAAATGCATACCACCATTTTCAAGTATTATTTGAAAAAATGTCTCATTTATAATACTATTCTTTACTTTTAACATCTTTAAAAGATATTTCTCTTGCGCAATAATGTTTCCATAAAAATTAAACGCGGCTTTTAATTTTACTGTAAAATAATTAAATGGATCTATTTTTTTTATTTTTAACAAAATATTAAGTTCCTCATTAAATGATTCTTTGTCATCTTCATCTTCATCTCCTTTTTTATATATTTTTCCAATATCATTTTTATCAATATCAATATCACAATAAGGAATATATTCTTTGATAATATAATTTTTATTACTAATAGGATTTGAAATAACACAACCATATGTTCCTGAACCTAATAAACTTATATTATTGTTTGCACAGTCTTCAGAGACTCTAGATGGAACACTTTTACATCTAGATATAGATTTAATAGTTTTTTTTGTTGTTGTTGGAACACTTTTTGATCTTGATATATTATATGGGTCTTCTTCTACCAACTTGCTTTTTTTATGTATATGCTTGATCGAAACCCAGAAAGTCTTCTGTTTTACAAGAGGCAACAATGCAGCAACTTCTTCATAAATAGACTGATGCCTCTTAGCAGACTTGATAGCAAGGGCCTCTGACTTGGCATTAGCTACCTCGAGCTGAGCCCTAAGCTTTTTGACTACATCAGACTCTTCTTTGTTGTCCACATCTGCTGTCGTCTTTTCTTCAAGAGACAACTTTGTATTAATATCTATAGTTTTATCATTATTTAAAGTATGTAATGTCATAAATAATATTGTTTAATTGATTAATTGATTTTTTAATTAAACAATCAAATAATCAATTTTTTTATATCCAATTATTTTTTCCCATCTTTAGATTACACAACTCACATAAAGGTCTTAGATTATCAATATCGGTTTTACCACCATTAGCTTCGCTGATAATATGACTACAATGAAAGCCATTCTTGTCAATATAAATATTTTTGTTACATAATGGACATTTACCCTCGTCTGTATTATTAAATTCTTTTCTCCATACTTGAATCCTTAATTTTGGTGATATTTTTTGTTTTTTATATTTGAATTTATGGTCAGGTATAATATTATCGTCCAAAACATAATCAATAAAATTGTTATTTTTTAATGAACATATAAATTGTTGTTTTATAGGTTCATGTTCATCAACATAAAACAACTTATCGTCCTCAATAAGATAATTTCTATAACTAATTAATTTATAAAATTTATTATTTTTTGTTTCTAAATCGTAAATAATTTCATCAACATTATTATATTTATCAAAATATTTTTTTTGGAGTAAAATTTGTAAAAATTCTGATATTGAATATATATTTTTATTTATATTCTTTTTTTTAGAAAAAAACATACTATATTTATTTTCTAAAAATATCTTAGTATGATCATATACATTTAACTGAAATTCGTTTAACGTAACATATTGCTGATTTTTATAAGAATCTTTGTTTATTTCATAAAATAAATTTTTCATTTCATCATTATTATTTACAAAAAAATAACAAAAATATAACATATCATCTTTATTATGGTTAAAATATAACTCATATGCCATTTGTAACCGATGTTGTCCATCTAATAAATATAATTTTTCGTTATTGATTACGGCTATTATAATTTTATTTTTAAATACTAAATAACTTGGGTTGTTTAAATAGGATTGAACCATTTCTTGGACTTTGTCTTCATCTAAATCGGTTTGAAAAGGCGGTTTTAGCAATAAATTATTATCTATTATTTCCTTTATTGATTTAAAAGATAATATATTTTCTTGACCATTTGGAAAAATATTTATTTTTTTTCCTAGTAACTTCATTTTTATATAATAATATCTATTAATTTTTAAGTTTATTTTTAAAAATTATGAATGATTTTACATTTTTGAAAATTATTTAAACTCAAAAAATTAAATTCATAAGGACCTAGATCAAGGTGAGTTAGTGATGGACATAATATAGATATTTTGTCTAGATCAATAAACATAAACATATTATATCTTATAAACTCTATTTTGGTTATGATAAAGTTTTTATGCATGGTTTTAAGATTGTTATAAATATTATCAATGTTAAAACCGTAAATTTTAAGATGTACTTCAATCCTCGTATCATCTATCATATCCTTGAATTTTTTTGATATTCTTCTTAACATTAAAACCTTACTTGGAGGACAAACTTTAGTAAAAATGTCTTCTATTAGTAAATCTTGCAATGAGTTCATGTTTTAACAAATAATAAATTAATAAATTTAATCAAATAATAAATCAATTTTTTTTAATAATAAAATAATAGTTTATGAATGTCATAAAGTGAAAATATTAATTTTTACGCCTAAAGCGCTTAGAGTGCTCATTCAATTGGTCATCGAATAAGAGCTGTTTCGGCGCTAGATTATAACACTGTGATTGTATTTCTTTTAATCTCATTATTCCTTCATCTCCAATCATGTTAGATCTGAAATCTAGACAAGTCAAAGTAGGACACTGCGCATTACATAGTGCTTTTGCAATGTTTGTTGCTCCTTCATCTCCAATCATATTAGATCTGAAATCTAAACAAGTCAAACTAGGAAACTGTACAGTCTCTGAAGGAGACTCTAGAGCCAGACAGGCTGGCTGTACAGCCGGCCTTGTAAAAGTCGGTTCTAGAGCCTGTCTTGTAAAGACAGACTGTACATTACATAATGCATTTACAATGTTTGTTGCTCCTTTATTTCTAATCTTGTTAGATCTGAGACAAAGAATAGTCAAAGCAGGACACTGTGCATTACATAGTGCATTAGCAATGTTTGTTGCTCCTTCGTCTCCAAACTTATTATCACAGAGGTTGAGATTAGTCAGATTAGGACACTGTAATAGTGCATTTGTAATGTTTTTTACTCCTTCATCTTCAAAATTGTTATATGCGAGTTCAAGACTAACAAAATTATGACTTTTAAATAATTCTGTTATATATGTTGTTCCTTCAGCGTTAATATAATTGGCACTGATATCTAAATAGGAAAGATTAGGACATTTTTTTAATGTTTGTGCTAGTCTCTTAACCCAATTGTCATCTAATCCATTATCTCCTAGATCTAGACGTACTAATTTAGGGCAGATTTCTATAAATTTTAAAATATTATATGATCCACATGCTATGTCACAAGAGCATAATGAGAGTTCTTCTAAATGTAGAATTTGTCCAGGTAATATATCTCCTGTATATACACATCCTTTCTCATTAATAAAAGGATTTAAATTGAGATCAAGACGAACTAATTTAGGAAGCAACATTAGTAGTTCTATAAACTCTAACGACCATGAAAAATGATTGCCCTCAAGAATGAGATCAGATAGATTTTGTAGTTTTGGAAATACTTCTTTAAAAAATTTAAAGCTGTTATTTTCTAATTCAGATTGTCTCAGATCAAGTACAGTCAGAGAAAACATTTCAGAAAGTTTTAATAATTCAGAAAGTTTCAATAATTTATCTTCTTGGAGCCTGACTTCATTGTCATTGTCATTGTCATTGTCATTGTCATTGTCATTGTCATTGTCATTGTCATTGTCATTGTCATTGTCATTGTCATTGTCATTGTCATTGTCATCAGGACATTTGGTTATGTATCTATCCTCATCAAAGTATTCGTCAGTCTCCAAGTCAAAATACTTTATAGCGAGACTGGTGATGTTTAAATGTCTAATTATACTATTTATTTTTATAATATCAGTTTTATAAATTGGCCAGATTAAACTGACTGTTGTAGGTAGTTTTGCTTTATCTACTGCTTCTCTAATACTTTTTGATGTCTTTCTCATCATAATTGTCATCTCAGAAGGCCAAGTCCTAGCTAATTCATTATTAGGCACGGTTTCAAATATTTTTAAGATTAATTGCATTATGTATTATTATTGATATATGACAAACATATTAATAATAAAAACTTCAATTTTTATAAATTAATTTATACTTATAACAGCACTAGAGTAAGAGTTCTTTCAGTGTTTGACACCGTGAAAGTATTTTTTTAATTTCTTTTGCTTCTTCATCTCCAATATTATTACCAGATAGATCAAGATGAAACAAAGTTGTACTTTTTGATAGTAATTCAGCAATCTTATTTATTTCTTTGTATTCAATGTTGTTAGATGAGAGTTCAAGCTTTATCAGATTAGGACACTGTGATATTACTTTATCAAAGTGTAATATTTTATCATCTTCATCTTCATCTTCTTCATCTTCACACAAATTATGGATACAACTTAATTTAAGATTAGCCAAATTATAACATTGACTTAACGTTTCTGCTAGTTTATCAAGATATTTATTATTTAAATGATTAGAACCTAAATCGAGATTTATCAGATTAGGACACATACTCACAATTGATAACATATTATATGTTTCATCGTACGAATCACTATAAAGTTGGAGTTCATTTATTTGTAGTTTTTGCTCTGGTAGTTTAACCTCTATATTAGTTGGCGTAAATTTGAGTTCAAGACATAGTAAGTTAGGAAGTGACAATAGTAGTTTTATCAAATCTAACGACCATTCATATTCATGTTCACAATTAATAACGAGTTTAGATAGATTTTTAAGCATTGGAAATACTATTTCAAAATATTTTATGCTACTATTATCAAATTTAAAAGTAGATGGTATTAAATCTAAATCTAATTCAAAAATTTCGTTTGTCAGATATAAAAGTAGTACAAATTGCACTAATTCATTATCCATATATTTCTCATCATCCAATATTTTTTGTGTAGCTAAATTAAACTGTTCTTGTGTCAGTTTTTCTAGTCCAAGTTGATCATATGGTTGAGACTCTACTATTATATTTTTGACTTTTTCTAACATACTATGGATATGAGCATTAGCCTGATCAGGCTGTAAAATATCAGTAATCTTAGCCTGCTTACAATTAAATTTATGAGCAGCCTCAGCCTGTTCAAGCTGTAATTTATGAATAGCTTTTGTCTGTTCACGTTGTAAAATTTGAAGAGTCTCAATCTGATTATGCTTTAAAATTTGGATAGCCTTAGCCTGTTCAAGCTGTAAATTTTGAATAGCCTTAAGTTGCGGCTGTTGAAGCTGTAAAATCCGAGTAGCATTAGCCTGTTCAATCTTTAATTCATATTCAGCTTCAACAGTTGCAGCAATAGCAGAATGAGTAATCTTAAGATGTTCTAGTTTTAAATCTCGAGTAGCATTAGCTTGTTCAACTTGAAAATACCAAATACGATTAGTCTGATACTGAATATTAGCCATAGTCCATACTTTTTTAAGCTTATCTAATATATCTATCATAAATGCATCAGTCTGTTTTTGCTTCTCTTGTGTCACATAAGTCTGAGTATAAACATGTTTTGCTTTCTTAAACTGCTGTTCCATTGTAATCAAAAGAATATAATATTAATAAATTCAGTAATATTTTTTTTCAATTTTTTATATACAATAAAGAAAATATTTATCAAAGCCTTGTAATTCTGTTATCATCTAATTTGATATGGTTTAATGATGGACATTGTAGAAGCACTTTTACAAAATTCTTTAAACTATATGATTTCATGTTATTATTATTGAGATCTAAGTGAATCAGTGATGTGCACTGTACTAGTACTTTGACAAGGCTTTTTATACCATCAGGTCCTATATTATTCCAGCTGATGTCGAGATAAATTAGCGTTTTAAACTGTCCAAGAACTCTTGCTAGGCTCTCAGCACCAATATCCCCAATGCTATTACCACTGAGATTTAAGTGCTCAAGTTTTGTATACTGTGATAACACTTGTACAATGCTCTTTGTTACGACTGAACCAAAATTATAATTACCTACTATTTTAAGATGAACTAGTTCTGGACACTGTCCAAGTAATCTTATAAGCATGTTTTTATTTTCTCCTAACATTGAACAAGCTAAAAGCTCTAATTTTTGGATGCGATATAAGCAATACTAGTCAGGCAAAAACTCTTTAAAGTATTTTATAAAACGAATATTTACTGGAGGACGTATTTTATCCATTGCTTTTTTAATTTTTTTTGATGTTCTACTCAACATGAATGTCCTGGATGCAGGCCAATTTCTATACCAATCATCTACAGGAATAACAGATAGTAAATAAAGTAAATTTATCATTATTTTTTAATTTGTATAAATAAAATAACTATATATAAAATAATTTATAAACTATGTTATAGGTTTTATTTATATATAGTTTTATATTTTATTAAATAAACCTAAGAATTTGTATAGGTTTACCACGACAGTTTTTAAAGAAGTTTTCTTCAAGTCTAAAAAGTGCAAAATTGCCAATATTATTGTATTTAAGTTGAAGGTTTGAGAGTTTTTTACACTGCAGTATCACTGATGCAAGGCTCAGAGCTCCTTCTGTTCCGATCTGATTACAGTTGAGTTCTAGGTGAGACAGTGACAAACATTTGGCGAGCACTCCTGAAAGAGTTGTTAATCCTGCGTCTCCAATCTTATTATTGTTGAGATTGAGGTGTTCTAGCAATAAACACTGTAGCAATACTTCTGTTAGACTCTTGATTCCATCAGGACCAATCTGAAGGGTGCTAAGATCAAGGAACACTAACTTGGAACATAGTCTCAGTGCTTCAGCAACACTCTTTATCCCCACATCGCCAATAAAATTCATACCAATATAAAAGTGAGTTAAATTTGGACACTTTTTTAGCACTCTTGTAAGGCTCTCGGCGCCAACTGGTCCAATACAATTGGATTTGAGATTAAGCTGTATTATATCGAGTATTTTACGCTCGTCAATCGCACTAGCAATACTCTCTACTCCAGAATCTCTAATCAAATTGTATTGGAGATTGAGATAAGTTAACGATGGACACCATTCAATCAGTTCTGCAAGTCTATTTGCTCCGATTCGTCCAATTCGATTGAATCTGAGATTGAGGTAAGTTAGCGATGGACACAGTTTAAGCACATTTTTAAGTTTCATTGTCTTAGATGGTCCAATCTTACAATTTATTAACGTAACTTTGTCAATGCTACACCTTTTATTAAGCTTGACAATATTATTTAGAATAGTATCAAGTTTTTTATTGATTGCACTATAACTATTGTCTTTATAATTCTCCATGTCATAGTAAATATCCACATAAGGACGCATATTGTCCACCAATATTTTAACTTTATTTGAAGACATTCTTAGTATTGAAATCATGTCTGACGATAAAACATTCTTCAATACTTCTAAATGCAAAATATCTTGGATATTTATTATTGTTGTCATTTCTTTTATATAATAAAAAAATCTATATACCGTTATCAATATAAATTTAATTTTTTTAATAATAATTAAATATACTAATTTAAAACAATGTAATAAAAAGAATGATACAAATGGTATGAATAGCGCCATAAATGGTAAATTATATGAGGAGAAGGTATGGAAAGTTTGTAATAAAATAAAATTAAATAATAAAAAATTTTGTACAATGAATAAAAATAAATTAGGCAGTGACCATGATATAATCTGCAACAATATTAAAAAGAATGATCTGTTTATAGAAATAAAAAAATACAACACCCCCGATTGGATGCAGTTGTCTATCAAGCCAGATAAGAACGGTATATGGAGGTCTCAAGGAAAAAACAAAATCCCCAAAGAATCTAAAATATTACTAGAAAAATTAATAAAAAATATTAAAATATTTAATTCTATAATCCCACCGTTTTTTAATAAAAACATTACACATGCGGAATGGAAAACCATAAAAAAAAATACAAGTGATTTTAATGACATCTATGTTGTATGCCCGGACGATACGATTGCTAAATTATACGGCAATAAAGGATGTTCTTATATTCAAATATCCAAATATGGATTGTATCATTTAGGAAAAGATGTCTGTAAATTTAACGTTCCTTATTTTAAGTGCAAACAAGTGTTAAGAATTAGAACCAAGATACACACTAAATGCAATAGCAACGGTTTTATTCAAGCATCGGTTATAGTCTCACCAAAACCATATATTATAAAGAAATCAAAATTTACTTTAGATAATTTTAATTTTTTGCCCAAAAAATTAAAATAAAATATTGAATTTTAATTTTTTATTTTTAAAAAATTAAAATAAAACATTATCCAATTCTGATATGTCTTGACAAAGAGGGACCCATTTATTAAATTTAATTGATTTTACGCATTTTATTTTTACCATATCTTGGTATTTTAATAGTTCTTTGCAATATTTGCTTGTTTTCATATTAGGAACATGAGCAATCCCCTCTTTAACATTTCCATACGAAGAATCAAAATATAATTCATATACATCTGGTATTTTTGTTTTTTTAATAAAAAAATCACATTCAGAGTTTGAAATTTTATTAATTTGTACTTGATTATTGTTTTTTATATTATCAAATTCTGCATCATTTACATATATATAAAATTTTCCTGAATAATTTGGTAAAAATATTAGACCATTTATTTTTAAATTTGCATTTTTCATGTTTTCAAATATTAGTTTTGGTATATCAGAATATTTATATAATGTTACTAATTTTAAATTAAAATTTAATAATATTATATCATTTAAAATATTATTAATTATATTGAATTTTGTTTTTAATTCAACAGCATGCATATCCTCTCCATTTAAATAATAACAATCCGTTATCAAAAATGTATTATCATTTTTAATTATTTTTCCATCAAATACAGTATTGAAATATAAATACATATTTGATGTTTTCATATTAAAAGTATATATTTTGATATCATTTAGATTATTTTGTGCTAAATATATTTTTAATTCTTTTTTTGATATTAAACAATGAAATGGTTTATTATTAATAGTCGTCATAAACATAATATAATTAAAACCTTGAACATGATATGTGACGTTATATTCTGTTTTTTTTAATTCATTTAAATGAATATTATCATTTAATATTTGATAATAACATTTTGATAAATTAATACAATTGTATAATTTCTCTAAAATAGTAAAATTCTGATTTTTATTAACTAATGTTAAATTTATATTATTCATTTTAATAGTATTGTTTTTAATACTATTATAAACTGAGTTCGAATAAAAATGGTTAATCATTAACACTTGTGTATATTTTTATAAATTTATTTATAAATATATTTATAT
>Ga0114968_10001600_pt1 | contig 17399 bp, 8 predicted proteins | sample M_130807_EF_Meta_FD_87020 | JGI IMG/M metagenome (GOLD analysis project Ga0114968, IMG submission 87020) | Freshwater microbial communities from Lake Montjoie, Canada to study carbon cycling - M_130807_EF_MetaG | ecosystem: Environmental > Aquatic > Freshwater > Lake | place: Lake Montjoie...
TGAATTAATGTGATAACTCGTAAAAAAGTTTTTATACCAAGTTTCACCATAAAAATTTGTAAGTTCCTTTATTTGTTTATCATTTAATATAAGCAAAGAACTAATAAAATCTTTATCTTCTATTATTTTTAATATTTTCATAATATTCTCATCTAATAAAGAACCAACAAATATAAATATTTTATATTGTATTCTTAAATTATTATTTTTGAATTTATGAATAATTTTAATTGGATTTTTCATATTATAACTAATTAGATAAAATATATTATAGTAATATATTTTATTTGATTATACAATCGATGAAGATAGAATCATACCACAATATTCCACTGGACTAGTGTTATAATCTTCTTTTTCATATATGCCCATTTCAATAGCTCTTAAAGTCAAGAACCTGAATACTTTTTTAAATAATTCACCATGACCAATTTCAGGACAACCCATATGTGCCATTTCATGAATAGCAACATAAATTAATAAGTTCTCTTTATGTAATTCACCTGTTTTTTTACTCTTGAGACAAAATGCTACTTCTTCACCTTTATTAACTGAGAATGAAGTTAAATCAGATGTTGGGTCATTCTCATAAATTTTAGTTCTTTCATCATTAAAATTTTTAGCCAATAAATCAATATATTCTTCATACTCAGGATATTTATCTTTTTCTTTAATTAGTGTATTACGTAATTTAAACATCTTAATAATTATGTCTGATAATAAATCAGCGGATTTTCTTTTATTTTTATCATTGACTACCATTAGTTTCATTCCGTTATCTTGGTTTTCAACAACTGTTAACTTGCTCTTTCTAATTTTATACATTGCAAAACCAAGTACTACGATAAAGCAAACAATGATAATACCTTCATTTTCATTCATCATTTTAATATTTGTGAGAAAAAAATAATAATTTAAAAAATTATTTCTAAATATAATTATATGGGAAACATAATTACAAAAGATCCAGATACAATTCATTGGGAATCAAATAAAAACAATAGTAATCAATTAACAAACGATGCAAAAACATTATTAGGATTATTACCTGATAAATTAGATGCGAGTAGCGAAAAACCTACACAATTAGAACCCATTCGTGTAGCATCCTTACATTCAGATGCAGGTCCTAAAGGTATTACAGACTCTTTAGGGCCTAGACCATCTAGAAAAATATCAGAAGTGAATAATGTAATTATGCCTAAACAAACAGGTGGTAGTAAAATGCTTGACACAGCTGATTTATCTGATACATCACCTTTTATTAGTTCAGATATGTATAAAAATTTAATTAACGCAAATAATAATATTCAAACAGGTGGAACTCAATTTAAAAATGCAGACGATAGTTCTACATCTTCCACTTCTTCTAGCGATGATGAAACTAATAAAAAGAAGAAAAAAAAAAATAAAAGTGATAAAACAACTGAATCTGTAGAAGTAACTGAAGATTCGGATAATAGTAATTTATCTTATGTATCATCTTCTGCACATACTGGAGGCGGGTCTTCTTCTGAATCAAGTGGTGAATCTGAAGTTTCTAATGATTCTAACAAATCAACTGAAGAAAAATCTACTTTGAATGTCCCAGAAATTACTGAAGCACATAATTCTAACGAGTCTACAGAAAAAAATGAAGTTTCCGAAGTTCCTGAAATAAATAAATCTGATGACTCTCCTGAAGTGATGGGATATTCTGCAAATTCTCCTGAACCTAATGAAGCAACCCCTGTTTCTCCTCCTAAAAAATCTAAAAAGAAAGATGCTAAAAAATCTAAAGACGATTCATCATCATCCTCATCACCCTCTCCATCTTCTTCATCTGAAGAGAATAAAAATTCTGTAGAATCTATTCCTAAAGTATCAGTAGAAGAGGATTCTATCGAAAACAAAAATTCAAACTTACCACCATCTGAAATTAATACATCTGCAATTGAAATGGTATCTGCTTCTTAAATGAATTATTATAAAATAAATTAAACTATAATGTCTTTCTTTTTAGTTTTTTTTACCTTCTTTTCTATTTCTTTTTTAGATTCTATATTTGCATCTTCTAACTTTGTTGCATCTAACTTTGTTGCATCTAACTTTGTTGCATCTAACTTTGTTGCCTCTAACTTTGTTGCCTCTAACTTTGTTGCCTCTAACTTTGTTGCCTCTAACAAAGCTGTCTCTGTCTTTGAAACTGGCTCATCAATTGTTATTACTTTAACTATTTTCTTATTTGATACTCTAGGTTTCTTAACAACCACTGGTAATTCTTCTTTCTTTTCTTTTTCCTTCTTCTTGGGTCCATACTTGTCAATATATTCTTGAAACAATTCATTGATCTTATCATCTACTAATTCTAAGAACTGACTTGCTGGATTTTGGATTTGATTTGTCATATAAAACAGATAATCAACTTCTTTATTATTTTGTTTTATGAATGTAGGAGTCTCAATTAATTCTCCTTGTAACATCTTTTTCTTTGGGTCATCATTTTGAACTTTAATTACAGCAAACTCAATTCTATCTCCAGATTGAGGTTTATTTCCTGGATCACGTACTGCTATCTTTTCAGATAAGAATACATGACCTATTCTAGTCCAATCTTTATAAGACTCTTTCATTTTCAAAGTTCTAGATTGAAGGAAATATTTAATTTCAAATTTACCTTCAAAGATATCATTCAAAGTTTTCCTTAAAAATTCCTTAGCACCATCTGGGTCCTTTTTATTAATTAAGAAATCTATAATTCCTCCACATATTTCTTTTACAATAGGAGCATTATCACGTCTTTTCAGAACAATACCCATAAAATCTTGTTTATACTTGTTTGGATTATCTTCGTATTTATTTCCAACGTACTTCTTCTTACACAAGATTAAAAACGGCCAGAATGTTTTCTCATAAGCAAAGTTATGAGGGAATGGTAATCTAATTTTAATTAATTCACCAGATACTTTACCTAATTCCATTGACAAATCTAAAGATCTCTTGTCAGTTATAGCTTTACCTCCTTTATAAAATTCAACTTTGAAAATCTTCTTGTCACCGTCGATATCCCAATAAGGCTGAATCCAATAATCCTTTAGAACATTATTGGAAAAGTGTCTAACTAATGTTTCTATTAGTTGTCTCTTCTCAAATATATTATTATAATCCTTTTGATGTTTATCTCTTTCCACTGTCAAAGTTTCTATTTTACCATTTTCTACTTCTTCATTAACATCTGTTTCTAATTCCTTCTTACTCTTTTTTACCTTTTCAGTTATCTTTTTAATTTCAGTATTAATTTGTTTAATCCTGTCTGCATAGCCTTTTAATCTTTCATCGGTCAAGTCTTCTGCAGTTAATCGAATCTTATTCATTTGATGTTGTCCCCATTTACATAATTTATAATCTATATTCTTAAAGTTCTTAAGAACAACTTCTTGAAGGGCCCATAACCAACCTAAATAAGTTTCTTCCATATATTCTTTCAGAAATTGTCTAAGTCTTTCATCAATTGGTAAAATTATTTTCCAATGGTCTGGATAAGGCAAAGCTTCTGGACTTTCAGGTAATTGTAATTTCTTAATTTTATTAACATCATAATATTTTTCGTGTAATGTAACCCACTTATCTTGATATTCTTCTGGAATAAATGGCTTAATTAACTCTTTAGAGAAAGCTACTATTTCCCTCCATAAAGGTAATGCTTCTTTTCTATCTACTTTGATTGCGTTTTCTCTGATGCGGTAACAACTGAAATTAGAGTCCGTATTATGTACAATTTGACATCCTATACCTGCGTGAAAATGATTATTATCAGTTGTCAAGTCATAAACATATTCTTCTTCTTTATCCCAATTTTGAATATCTACGACATAAGAATCATACCAACTTCTAATCAATAAATACCATCCACCGTTTTTATAAATAATATCTGGATAAGCATCATAATTAGTTGCAATTAAAAAATCTTCCAGAGCTTCCTTTTGAGTATTATATTTTTTATTTTCTTGTATTGACAATCCTTCTAAATAATCAACATAAGGTGGTAAAATGTTTAATAATCTTGTTTTTAATTTTAATTCAGATGGTTTTATTACTTTACCGTTAGAATCTAGTAATGAATGTTCATCTGTGACTACAACAAAACTATTATTTGTAATAACTGCTACTAATTTTTTATTTTCATCTAATTTATGTCTAATAACTCTTTTAACATTTGTCCAGCCAGATTCAGTCCAAGATTGTAAATGATTTAATTCACAAGATTCTTTACCATCTCTATCTTCCATTTCTTGCCAATTATCACCTAATTCGGATATGGTTTTTACAAATATTTCTTTTGTTATAGAATTCCTAAGTATTAAAGGAGTATCTCCAATTACACTATCACCATACCTTACTACAGGTTGGATGGTTTTCCCATCCAAGTCTTCCATTAAATATTTTTTTAATCCTTCAATAAATTCTGCATTGGTCCTATTCTTAAATTCCCAATCTAAAAATTTATTAAATTTATCTTCTTCACCGTTCTCTAGAGCTTTCCTCATACCATTTATCAACCAAGGTAGAATTTCTTCATCGTATTTCTTACCCAAGATTAACATCTCTCGACCAGTTGAAGTAATACAAGCTGCAATATCTTTCTTACAGACTGGAGACGTTGGTGCACCTAATTGACCATACAAAGAGTTAGCAGTTACCTTCAAAGCTAATTGTTTTGCATCTAAAATCTTTTTCTTAAATGGATCTTTCTCAGCTTCCATTTGTTTCTTAACAACCTTTCTTTCTTTCAATAATTTATCCCAAATCAAAGGAATCACACCAAGTTTATTATTCTTTTGTGCAAATCTTCTATATTGAATTGTTCCATCTGATTCTATAAATTGTGCATTATAATATTTTACATCGGGTAAATTATCATATTCATCTTTCTCTACAATTGTTTCATGAGACATATTCTTTTGAATACCAGCGGAAGGATAAAGAGAATTATAATCTTTAGTTACATTCGCTTCATAATCCACCATTGGAATAGGGTCAAAAACAATTGCGCCTTCATACCAATCATCTGATTCTACTTCTTCTAATTGTTTATTTTTACAAAAAGGACAACTATATTTTGTAGTAAGTTGATTACAGGGTTTACAAAGTTTAGCTCTATTCATTTTAATAACAGGAAAAATAAATCCCTGTTCCTTAAATTCTTTCAAAACTAATGAAAAGGTTTTAATACCTTGTCCTCTAATAAATAGAAAAGACAATGGAACAGAACAAACATTAGCCATTTCAATATTCTTATTAACTATTTCTAATTTATTCATTAACAAATTTACTAATTTACAATCTTTAATACAGTACTTTGCTACTATAGATCTTTCTTGAGCCGTTCCTTTGAAAGATTTGAAAATTTCTTTAGGTCCTACATCATCCTTTGCTTGAGACCAGTAAATTTTCTTACCAACAGATTCTTTAGATTCTTTTAATTCTTTATATAATTCTAAATTTGCAGTTACCTTTAACTTCTTATTTGGTTTATCTATTTCTAACACTTGACTTTTTTCTCCTAATTCATCTGAAATGAATCCTTTTACAGATTCAATATGAATGTAATCCATTTTAACAATATCATCAACAGTCGAACAAGTTAATTCAATAGTACTATTTTCACATTCTACAAAACTTAACACTTCTCCCTTAATAAAGTTAGAAGCAACAAAGTCTAGTTTAAAACTAGGCAAGTTAAAAGTCTTTTGAACATCTTTCATCAAATCAATATGAACTCTTCCAGGAGTATCCCAGAATCGCAAAAGATTTTCACCTAGAGCACTAGAAGCTAATTTCATTTCCTTAAAGTTACAGGCCTTCTTTTTAAGTTTACTAATATAAGCCATTTCATCTTTAATATCTAAGATTTCAACACATCTATCATATACATATTTTTCATCAAAATAAAATATATTATAGCCGGTAATAATATCACAATCAAATTCAATAATCTCTCTTTTAAAATCAAGAATTAAATCAGATTCTGAATCAAAACATCTCAAGTCAGTAGTTTCATCAAAAGGTAAAGTTTCTTTCAAACAACCAATATATTGTCTATATGGTTCAGATTGACCTAAATAAGTATAAGTAATACCTATTTGAATTACCGCGTCTTGTTTTCTATTTGCTTGAGGGAATTGTCCATCGTGAGAGAAACATTCTATATCAAAAGAAGCTATTCTTAAAGGTGCATTGATATCTTTTTTTATATAATTTAAATTTCTCCAATTTATATTTAATTCAATATCACAATGACTTTCTTTCATAGATTTCTTTTTAATGTGAGTATAATCAGAAGTTTCAACCCAAGAACAACCAGTAATATTTTGAAGATGAAAACATCTAAACATTGGGGGAAGATTTGCTTCATAAGTTTTAAATTTGTGTTTTTCAAAATCAAATTCTACTTCATTCTCTTCAAAAAATACATAAAACTTTTTCATACCTTCGCTATTATTAAATTTTAGTCTGGCAAATTTGAAATTACTATCATTAGTAAATCCATCTGCTTTTTTTGCTTCTTTAATATAATCAATATCTACCAAAGTAGATTTAAATTTGAACCAAATCTTATTATTAAACTTACTAGTTAAATACTCTTTCAAAGCTTGTAATTTCAGTTTAATTTTTTTATCAGTGTAACTGTACCAGGCTTGAGGAAGTTCAATATAAAAGTATGGTGTGAAATCTGTTACTTTTGCATAAACAGATTTACCTTCCATCGTTCTACCAAAGACATTAATTATATATTGACCCATTTTGTATTTATTCTTCTCATCATCTCCATCTTCATCTGGTTCTATGAAATGGTCCTCGACCCAATCGTAAATTTGAAACTCTATACTTGGTTTTTCAGACATATTATATTAATAATATAATTATTATAATATCCCTTAATCAATTTTTCTCTAACTCCTAATAGCTCCTATTAATCCATGTGCAACATCAATACCACCAACAACACCGGCAACATTTCTATTTGATCTCATAAATAAAAACCAAATAATACTACCAACTAAAAGTACAACAGATACCGCTAATCCAATTCCCGTCATAGTTGTAGGATTAGTACCAACATTAAAAATATTAGGATTTTTACGTGAATAATACACAAGATTAGGTCCAGCAGGATAAGCATGGCTAGTTATAGCTGGTGCATTTTGATTTGCTTGAGTTATAATAGGAGGAATTTGTTGTGTATATGTTTTTCCTGATACTGTATATGTTAAAGTTTCACTTAAATCTCTATTTTGAACAATAGTACCAGTAGTACTTTCATAATTTTGATTGTAATCGATAATAAAAAAATAAAGAACTAAACAAGTAATTATAAAGAAAATAAATATCATAAATCCAGTTTTGATTAATTCAAAAGTAGCTAATCCATCCATTATTGCCATTTTATATAATGTAAATGATAAAATAAATTTTTATACCTTTATATAACAAAAAAGTTAATTAAGTTAAGTCTAACCACCTCTCCGCAATCTCTTTCCATTCAATCAATAATGAAGACTTTTTAATTCTTTCTCTATACTCCACTAATTTATGTCCATTGTGCATTATTTGCAACGTCTTGAGAGCAATTGCTTGATAACTCTTTTGATTACCATCTTCTACATCAATATGTACACCCTCTCTGTCTTTAAATACACCAAAATTAGAAATAATAGGAATACATCCAGTTGCTAAACTTTCTCTAATGCTAATACAATCAATTTCAACTGGAGTATTTGTTGTATATAAATGAAAGCTAGATAAATGTTTTTCTCTGGCGATTATTTCCATTGGTTGTCTTCCGTGATCCATTACACCTGGTTGAGCGAGTAAATATGAAAACATTTGAATTACTTTATCATCTTTAATATTGTTCATTCCATAATAAATATGTAATTCTGCTCTAGGTTCATTATTATAAATAATAGGCCATACATATTGTAGGATTTCTTTCAAACCTCTCATATAACAACTACAGTAGCAAAATCTATAAGGATTCTTAATTACGTTTTCTTTATTTTCTGCAAATTCTTTTACTCGAATACCATTTGGAATAATAACATATTTATCTGATGAAAGTTTTATTTTCATATGTTTTTCAAATTCTTCACGATGAAAATTACTTTTGAAAAATAAAGTATTAATTTTGCTTCCGTATTTTTCCCATAAAGGTAAATAAGCAGGAAGAGAAAAGTTATCATGAAAATCAGACCAAAGTTTTTTAGCTTTAATTTGGAAAGGTAATCCACAAAACCATCCATATAATCTCCATAAAATTACAACATTGTGATTTGCTTCATATGGAAATTTTTTCCAATTAATATAATCTACACCATTGTAAGTACAATCAGGAACTTCTCCGTAAACAGCAACCTTTTTACCCATGGTAACCCAGTTACTTACTAAATTTACAATAGCTTGTTCAGAACCTCCCAGACTCATATCTTTAGGATCCCAATTAATTGAAAATCCTCCTGCTAAATAAGCAATATCATATTTACTATCATATTCTTTTACAAAAATATTTTTATATCTATTATAATAGGAACCATTTTTAAAAAAATCGGCATCTACTTCGTTTAAAGTAGGATTAATTTTATTTGTTCCTCCTACCAATAATTCTCTTTTATTAAATGTATTTTGGTCATGGCTAGAACAAATAACTGTATGTTCTGGATCCAATTGAACCATAGGTTCTTTAAAATTTTTAGTAAAACTTGATTCTTCTGCATTTTCTTTACTTATATCATGTTGATTATTTAATATATAATCCTTCCTCCAAGCCATACAGTTATTAGTTGAATGATTGGGTCCAAATTGATTAAATTTATAAAGTTTATCTAAAAAATAATCAAAAACATATAATCCAGAACATCCAGCAATCATTGCTTTAGAAGATACAAGTTTTTCGACAGCGTGAGCTACTCTGGTAGGAGGATAGTAATCATCATCATCCATACATACTGTAATATATCCCTTACAAGCTTTATTTGCGATATTTCTTAATTCACCCAACTTTTTATTTTCTTGGTATTCTAAATAAACAATATTTGGATAAGTTAATGTTTTAATATTATTTCTATTCATTTCAGCTGAGGCATAATCAAGACTACCTTCCATAATAACCCATTCAATAATATCCGTATAAGTTTGTGCCTTAATTAATTCTTCCAAAATCTTTAAACATTCAAATCTTTTTAACTGAGAGATAGTTACAATAGATACAGTTTTCTTACTCATAATTATTTAATAAATAAAAATTCTCTTTATTTAGTTTTTTTAATTTTAATCTCAGAAGGCTTTTTATTAGTAAGCAAATACCATTTGTCATATGATTCTTCCAAATTCTCTAAATCAGTTAGCCATAATTTTTCAGGAGTCTTTTCAACCAAAGCATTAAATTCAGTTTCCTTCTCATTTTTTTGTTTCTTTAACTCTTCAATCTTTTCATTGGTCAAGTTATAAATAGGCATTGTCAAAAGATAGTTATAACTATTATCTATTTTAGGAAACTTTTTAGTTTGTAAATCAGCTTCAATTTCTACCTTCTTTTTATTATTAATTTCTAGTTTCTTTTCTACAATTAACAATATAAATTTAACCTTCCAACTAATCAACTTTAATTGATTCTCAAGTTCATTTAACAAATAATCCTTTCTCTTTTGATACAAGTCCAATCTAACATCAAAATATTCATCCATAATTTGTTCAATCGTGTCATACTTTTGAATAGCACCATTTTTATTATAGAGGTGCATATTGGTAATTGCGACCTTTCTAACCAAATGATAAGTAGACTCCAAGTCTTTTAGCTTATTCAAATAACCTGATTCAAAGTCTAATGTAAAATTTACTTTCTTATCAGTATTATTATCACTATATCCTAAGAATGGATTCTTTTTCTTTTCTTTCTTCTTTTTAGCATCTTTCTTTTCAGGTTCATCTTCCAATAGCTTTTCCAAAAACTCTTTATAATCTGAAGTTCCTTCACCTACGGGTAATTCAGTAATTATTAGTTTATCACCTTTAATTTCCCATTTTCCATAAATTTCATAACTATTATCATCTTTTGGTCTGACTTCTCCTTCGAATCCTTTATACCAAGGATGCATTTTTACATATGATTTCTTGGTAAGTTTATTTTTAATATTAGTTATAATATCTTTAGGATTAAATTGAGGAATAGTAGTTGAGAATCCAGTACCAATTCCCTTTGCTCCATTCACCAATAACATGGGTATAATAGGCGCATAATTAACTGGTTCAATTGGTAATCCATCATCATCTTGTTTTTCTAAAATAGGATCATCAACACTCATAAATATTTTAGATGTAAGAGCTTCAAACATAGTCCAAATATAACGGGGAGAAGCCGCGTCCTTTCCTAATTTCATGCGAGTTCCAAACTGTCCGTTAGGTTTTAAAACATTAATATTATTAGCGCCAACATAATCTTGAGCCATTCCAATAATTGCTCCCATTAAAGAAGCTTCACCGTGGTGATAAGCAGCTTTATCGGAAACAAACCCTGCTAATTGTGCAACCTTAACTTCATCTTTATCTAGTCCTCTCAATGCAGCACCATATAAAATCTTTCTTTGTGATGGTTTAAATCCATCAATGAGAGAAGGAATAGAACGACTATTATCATCATTGGAAAAATGTTTCAAGTCCAAATTAATAAAGTCGCGATAAGAAATTTTCTTATCTTCATATTTTAAGATAGCATTTTTATTATAATTCATTAGCCAAGCTTTTCTGTCATCCGCTCGAGTTTTATCAAATGCTAAGGTGATGGCATCTTCATCCAAGTCTTTTTCTTCTTTATTTTCATTATATAAATTTTCTTCGTCAGTATCATCTTCTCTTTTAGCAATTTCAGTGTTCTTCCAAAAATACTTAATTAACTTATCCTCCAAACCAACAAAATATTCTTTAGCTTCATCCGAAGTTGAAGTACCTAGACCCTTGTAATACTTAGTTTTATATCCATTGCTTTCTGGTGTCTCTTTCCATTTGTCATATTCAGATAAATTATAAAATATTAGGACATCCTTTCCTTTAGTTGCTTTCACAATTGGTGTAGATAGAGAAGTAATAAAACCAGTCTTCTTAATTAGCGAAGGCCAGACACAATGTATAAAGTTCATTAACAGACCTTTGATGTGGCTTCCATCAACGTCCTGATCAGTTAATATTAATATTCTACCATATCTCAATTGATTAAAGTTAGCTTCATCTGCATAATTAACTCCGTGCTTTAATCCAATAATTTGTTTCAAGTTGTTAATTTCTTCATTATCGGATAATTGCTTGGTAGTAGCTTCTCTAACATTTAATAGTTTACCTTTCAATGGAAAAACACCAAAGTAATCTCTACCAATTAAACCCAATCCAGCCATTGCAAAAGCTTTAGCTGAATCTCCTTCTGTCAATATCAAACAACATTTAGAAGAGTCTTTAGTTCCTGCTTTGTTAGCATCATCTAATTTAGGAATACCTGCAATTTTAACTTGTTTCTTCCCGTCAGTCTTTTTAAGATTAGTGCTTTCTTTAAATTTCATCAATTGAATAATTTGTTCTACAATACCACACTTTGCAATCTTCTTTAAAAATACCTGAGTTGGTTCATATTTGGAACCAAACTTTTCTGTTTTAGTTGTTAGAGTATCTTTAGTTTGAGAAGCAAAAGCAGGGTTTTCAATAGTCGCATTAATAAAAAATATCAAGTTTTGCTTGAGTAAAGCGGGAGTAACTTTAATATCTTTATCCTTCTTTTTAATATGGTCATTAATAACAACTTTAAGAATATTATCAATTACATGATTACAGTGAGTACCTCCTTTATAAGTTGAAATACCATTTACAAAAGAAATTACTTCTCCTCCAGCATCTGGTTTATAAAGACATCCTACACCCCATCTCTTATCAATATCATAAAATATTTCTTCACCCGGATAATATAAATCTATATAACTTTTAAAAGTGTTAGCGTCAATCTTTTCATCATTAAAAGTTACTTTAAGTTTGCCTTCAGTAACACCAGCTAAATCTATAGTTCTACGATAGAATAAATTATAATGGTCATTATCTAGATTATCAATTTTAAACTTTTCCAAGTCAGGAACAAAAGTAACTTTAACATAAGACTTTGGACTAGCTGCTTTAACCTCAGTAACTTTAGCAGGTTCTGCAATACTCATATTATCTTTCCAAACTTGTATAAATTTCTTTTTTCTTTTAGCATCTACAATTTCTACAGTAAATTTTTTAGAAAATACAGAACACAACTTGCTTCCATATCCATTTCTTCCCCCTGTTGTTCTTTTTTCATCATCATCATAATTAGAACTGGTTAGTAATTCTCCAAAAATCATAGTGGGTACTAATACTTTGTGTTCAGGATGTTCTTCAATAGGAATACCTTTATCACCATTGTTAAAAACACTGATATATCCTTCTTCTTTATTATATTCTACTTTAATTGTATCACAACTACTATCATTAACAGAAGCATCACGAGCATTCACTAGAATTTCATCAAATATCTTTAAAAAACCAGGAGTATAAGTAATATCTTCCTTTACAATTTTTGATTCTTTCCAAATCCACATTTTTTCAGTTGTTGGTTCTATGTCTCCAATATAGGTATCAGGTCTAAGAAGAATATGTTCTCTTGGACTCTTTTTATCGTATTTGGTGACATCGGTTTTAGAAACTTTTTTTGACATTGAATGCTTATAAAATTACTTCTTTAAATTAAGTTTATCAATTTTTTTTTAGCCTTACTAAAATGCAGATTTATTTAGAGTGACGCGTATTTTAAGACTAAAAAATAAAAAAATATAAGAATTATTTTATATACTAATGTAATGCCTATTAATAATAGAAATGTCCGTTCAAAACCAACACCTCGTGTTGTCCCTGCGCCTCGTGTTGTCCCTTCAACTAATGATTCTAGTCCCGGTCCCGCTGGTCCCGTTGGCCCCGTTGGCCCCGTTGGCCCTGCTGGTCCCATTGGTCCCGTTGGTCATATAGGTCCTCAAGGCCCTGTCGGAGCAGCAGGATCTCAAGGTCCTGCTGGCCCTCCTGGTTCTCAAGGATCTGTTGGACCTTCTGGATCTCAAGGACCTGCTGGTTCTCAAGGTCCTGCTGGTCCTCAAGGCCCTCAAGGCCCCGAAGGACCCGGAGAAGCTACTACTGTAACTTATTCTCCAAGTGATTTATCTAGTTGGACTAATCAACCTACAAATGTTAAAGAAGCATTAGACAATATTGCTGCTTTACTTAAAAGATTAAATGGTGGTAATGGTCCTTAAATTCTACATAAAAAATAATTAATATATATAGTAAATATATATTAATTATGGAAGTTGATATTGATAAAGTAAATGAAGAAAATAATACAAGAATGGTTAAAGACAAAAAAATAGAGGATTATGAAAAATTTTATAGGAAAGAAGAATATAAAATTTCTTTAGTAAATATTGATAGTAGCTTTAGAAATAAAATTCCTAAAAATATCTATTCAACCAATGTTGCTTATTTACCACAAGACCCTCTAACTTTTACTGAAAATTCATCTGTGATAACTGTAAATTATCCAGGTCATAATTTAGTACAAAATGATAATATAATTATTCAAAATGTTCAAGTCAATTCTTATGTTCTTAGTGGAGGTTTATACTTGTTTCAAAATTATTCTTATTTATTTATTAAATTAAAACATAATATAAATTTGAATTATTTAAACTTATCCAATAAATTAAAAATAGATATTTCAGCTGTAAATACAACAGAAAATACTTATTTTTACGGGAACATGCCACTTAATGCAATTATTGGAACGTTTGAAATTAATTTACCATCGGTAATTGACGCTAATACAACATTTAGCACTACTATATTAAATTATTTTAATGTAACATCTGCTTCACAAATGGATTCAAATTATCTATTAATTAGTTTACCTTTTAATTATTTTTCCAAAACAGACCAAATATTAGAAATCACAGACTTTTATAAGCTTAATTTTACAGATTTATTTGGGATACCAATAAATGGTATTAATGCGGATTTTCCAATTAATTATTTAAGATTACAAAGTTCTCAATCAGTAAGTCAAGTAATTGATTCAAATACTTTTACAATAGAATCTAATTATAGTACTTATACAGGAGGTTCTGGAGGCGGTAATACTGTTCAAATTATGAAAATTATTAATACCATTGAAGGGTATCCAGATGCTAATAATTATACTGTTGAATTAAAGAAAAATTTCAATAATATAGTTAGAATTGAACTAGTTAGCACTGAATTTACATATATAGATTATTTAATTAAATCTTCAGGAATAAATAAAAATAATAGTATCTATTGGAAAAATTTAGACGACGGTAATAATGTTTATTCAACAACAATTAATGAAGGTAATTATAATGCAACTCATTTAATTTCTAATTTACAAACAGCAATGAATTCTGTTCCCAGAATTACATCTACATTAGAAAATCCAGTTTATAATGATTTTTCAATTAGTTTAAATTCTTATACTCAAGAAATAGTATTTACTGCATATAAAACAGAACCAATTCCAAATGCTTTAAAAATTAATATTTTAGAATTAAATGGAATACAATATTTTATATTAATTATAAGACAACAAAGTAATTTAGTTAAGGTTGGTGATACAATTACAATTAGTAATAGTGATGATTTAGGATTAATTCCAAAAAGTTTAATTAATACTTCATTAACTGTTTATTCAATTAATAAAGAAAATAGTAGTTATACAATTTTATTTGCTCCAATTAATCAAATTACAACTAGTCAAGATTTAGGAACAACTCTAACTGATACTGGAGGAGGTGCTGTAATTGTTAAAACTTATGCAGATTTTTCTCTTTTATTTAATTATAGTGATACTGTTGGTACCGTGTTAGGATTTAAAAATGTAGGTAGTGTTAATGCAATTACACCTTTTAATCCAAAGGTTTCTAATTTTGATTTATATCTAAATGATACTCAATTAAATTCAGTAGGAAATATAGATACCTCGTGTCACATATTAAATTTCAGTGGTAATAATAATTATTATTTATTATATATTAATGATTTTGAATTAGTACAAAATATTTCGACTGTTCCTATTGCTTTTGCTAAAATATTATTATCAGGATCACCAGGAGATGTATTATATAATACATTTATTAATTATCCAATGGAATTTGATTTTCCTTTACAAACTTTAATAGAATTACAAATTAAAATTATGTATCCAGATGGAACATTACCAGACTTTAGAAATATTAATCATAGTTTTACTCTTAGAATTACTGAATCAGTGAACACCCCAAGAAATACGGGTATTAATTCTAAAAACACAACGTTTTTTCAGACAATGAAAGATTTGGCCTCTTGATAAAAGCTATTTTTTGTTAACAAGAAATAGGCATCTAATTATCCTTCCTTGATTTATATTAAATTTCAAAACATTTTCACAAATTACATTCCAGTTTAATACAGTTTTATTTACAAATGTATCAAAATAGGAATTTGCTTCTTTTATATTTTTATAAGCAGTTGAATCTTCATTAAGTAAAATATTAGTATCGACAGTTAATAATCCAAGAACACCATCTAGTAATTCTTTAACTGATACTAAATTAAATTCACTTTCTTTTTCATAATCTTGAAAAATATTAGTAGAATTTTCAACAATCTTAATAGCTATTTCATTTTTTAAAACGTCTTTTATTTTATCAATAACATGGTCATTTATTAAATCAAGATTTTCTTTAAAAAATTCATATAATATATTTTTAATCAAAATACTATAAGAAGAAATTATATATTTTCTAGTCATTTCAATTAATAAATCTTTTACAAAGCTTAATACAATATTCTTATAAGTATATTTTCCATATCTAAAATATACTTCACCTTTTTCATTACTATCTTTATAAAATTTTTTAATCTCTTCTTTCTTTTCTTCGTTTTCTTCATTTACTATTTTCATTTCATCCTTATGTAATAAATATGTAAATAATACATCGGTACTTAATGTCTTATCCATATCAATATTTGATGAATCAAAATCTTTATCACTAACATATTCATTCATTATATAACAAATTCTTTCAAATGATTTATCTAAATCATTAGGAAAATTATTACCATATTTATCATTATTTAATATTAAGCTTACAATTTCTTCCTTTTGATATAAAACAAAATTACATAACCATTCATTAGAATTATCTTTATTTCCATTAGTTAATTTAAATAAATGATTATTAAATTCATCCTTTAAAAAGCTATAAGTATCTGAATCGGTAAATTCAAATAATTTAGCAAGTATTTTATGTTGATGGAATTTTAATATTGGGAAAATAGGAGTTTGATTATTTGAATCTAAAAGAAATCTAGCATTATTTTCCAGTAATTTTATATATATATTTTTATGAGTTTTTACTACATATTTTAATTTTAATAAATCTGAAATGGCATATTCTTCTGGATAAATCATGAATTCATAAATATCTTCTATTCCGGGAGCAGCACAAATTCTATTCTTCTTTAGTATTTCTGTATTTACAAATTTTAATTCCTCTATATTGATACCAGTTTCCTTTAAATTTATTCCATAATCTTTAGGATTATTGTATAATCCAATATATAACTTTTTTATAATATCATTAAATTGAGTTAAATAACTATTATCATCTTGAATAATCTTTTCCATAAAAAATTTTGTTTGAAATTCAATATATTTTTTAGTTAAATCATTTACTATCTCTTGTGTTAATTTACCTATAACTAAGTATTTTTGAGAATCATCTGGATTATTAATTTTAAATAAATCATCAATTTTATTTGGTAATTTATTTTTATTTTTAATATCATTAAAAACTAATAATATAATTTTCATCAAGTTATATTTATATAATTCACTTAACATTGAAGATAAAGATGGTGGTAATTTAGAATCTTTTGCTAAGATAAGTGATTCTTTTTTTATAATATAGGAACCTTCTTCAATTCTATCAAAAATTTCTTGCATTAAAGCTCCATGCTTTGTAACACCAATCGGATAAGATGATGAATTTTGTATTGTATTTATAACATTAATCATGTCTACATCATTGGGTATAGCTTCTGGATTAGAAACGGGTGTTCCATCAAGAACTATTTCTGGTTTACGTAATTTACCATCTTTATAATTTAATTTTATTTTATTATCATCAAAAAATAAAACTCTTTTTTCTTTGTTAAGAGGAGGTAACAAATAATAATTAAAATTAGGGAGCTTTATTAAATTATTTTGATGAAAAACATAATAATATAAGAAAATATAACCATTGTATTTATTTAATAAA
>Ga0114968_10001601_pt1 | contig 17391 bp, 16 predicted proteins | sample M_130807_EF_Meta_FD_87020 | JGI IMG/M metagenome (GOLD analysis project Ga0114968, IMG submission 87020) | Freshwater microbial communities from Lake Montjoie, Canada to study carbon cycling - M_130807_EF_MetaG | ecosystem: Environmental > Aquatic > Freshwater > Lake | place: Lake Montjoie...
AGACTCGTCGATGGAATCCAAAGATGAAGCGCTTTATTTTCACAGAGCGCAATGGCATCTACATCATCGACATCCAGCAATCACTTGCACTTATCGATTCAGCGTATGAATTTGTTAAGGACACAGTTGCAAAGGGTGGACACATTTTGTTCGTTGGAACAAAGAAGCAGGCACACATGCCAATAATTGACCACGCTGCACGTGTTGGAATGCCAACAGTGACAGAGCGCTGGTTAGGCGGAATGCTTACTAACTTCCCAACTGTTTACAAGCGTATTCAGCGCCTAAAAGAGCTTGAAGCTCTTGAAGAGAAGAACGATTTACTTCTCACAAAGAAGGAACTTCTTGTCTTGCGTCGCGAACGTGAAAAACTATTTAAGAACCTAGATGGTATTCGTCACATGACCAAGTTGCCTTCAGCAATTTGGGTTGTTGACACAAAGAAGGAACACCTTGCAGTTCAGGAAGCAAAGAAGCTTGGTATTCCAGTAATCGCAATCTTGGACACCAACTGTGATCCAGATGAGGTTGATTACAAGATTCCTGGTAATGATGATGCAATCCGTTCAATCGATTTGCTCACTCGTGTGATCACCGATGCAATTGCAGCGGGTCTACAGGCACGTTCTGCAACTGTTAAGGCTGAGACAAACAGCGATGCACCTGCAGAGGTTGCTGCGGGCGAGCCATTGGCTGATTGGGAGAAGGAAATTCTCGCTGGCACATCAACAGATGCTCCAGTTGTAGCAACAGAAGAAGCGGGTGCATAAATTGGCTAACTACACAGCTGACGATGTAAAGAAGCTTCGCGAAGCAACTGCAGCAGGAATGTTGGATTGCAAGAAGGCGTTAGATGAAGCAGATGGCGACTACAACAAGGCGCTAGACATCATTCGCGTTAAGGGACTTAAGGGCGTTACTAAGCGCGAAGGTCGCTTGACTTCAAATGGTGCGGTTGTGGCAAAGGTCGAGGGCAACCTTGGCGTAATGCTAGAACTGAACTGCGAAACAGATTTCGTTGCAAAGGGTGAACGCTTTGTTGCATTAGCTGATGAGCTGCTTGCTCATCTTCAAAATGCACAATCTGATTCATTGGAAGCTTTCTTGTCTTCAACAATGGGAAGTGGCAAGAGCGTTCAAGTAACTGTGGATGAAGCAAATGCAACACTTGGTGAAAAGATCGAAGTTCGTCGAATTGCTGTGATCAAGGATTCACCAGTTGGAATTTACCTACACCGCACTAGCCCAGATCTTCCACCACAGGTTGGTGTTTTGGTTGAGCTAGCAAAGGATGTAGCAGAAGTTGGTAAAGACATCGCACAGCACATTGCAGCTTTTGCGCCGCAGTTTGTTAATCGCGAGGAAGTACCAGCTGATTTGATCGAAAACGAGCGCCGTATTGCAGAAGAGACAGCGCGCGAAGAGGGCAAACCTGAGGCTGCTCTTTCAAAGATCATCGAAGGCCGAGTCGCTGGCTTTGTTAAGGAAGTTTCCTTAATCGAGCAGTCATTTGCCAAAGATGCAAAGAAGACTGTTAAGCAGATCCTCGATGAGGCCGGGACGGCTGTTAAGTCTTTCCATCGCTTCCGCGTGGGTCAATAAGGTCAAGGTCTGATCACTTAGACTTAGTCCAAGAAGCCAGAACTTAAGGCCACATACTTAAAAGATTAAGGAGCACTCATGCCCGGTACAAGAGGAACGTATCGCAGAGTGCTCCTTAAACTTTCCGGTGAAGTTTTTGGTGGAGCTAAAGGCATCGGTGTAGATCCCGATGTAGTTCAAGATATTGCAAAACAAATTGCAGATGTCGCTCGTAGCGGTGTGCAGGTAGCAATTGTTGTCGGCGGCGGTAATTACTTCCGTGGGGCAGAGTTATCACAGCGCGGAATGGATCGATCTCGCGCCGATTACATGGGAATGCTCGGGACAGTTATGAACTGTTTAGCACTTCAAGATTTTCTGGAAAAAGAAGGCGTTGCCACTCGCGTTCAAACCGCGATCACAATGGGACAAGTTGCTGAGCCTTACATTCCTTTGCGCGCTATTCGCCATCTAGAAAAGGGCCGGGTTGTGATCTTTGGTGCAGGTGCAGGAATGCCATTCTTCACAACTGACACGGTGTCAGCTCAGCGTGCTCTTGAAATTAATGCCGAAGCGCTATTACTAGCTAAAAGCGGTGTTGACGGTGTTTACAGCGCTGATCCCAAGAAAGATTCCACGGCCACGAAGTACGACACAATTTCATACGATGAAGTTTTATCAAAGTCTTTGGCGGTGGCAGATGCCGCAGCTTTTGCGCTGTGCCGTGAGAACAAACTTCCGATCGTAATTTTTGATTTGATGCACAATGGAAATATTGCCCGAGCTGTTCGAGGCGAAACAATCGGAACTCTTGTCGCATAAGCGGCCAAGAGCTTTAAGCAAGAAGTAGTAAGAGGAGCAAGGACCATGGCAGATGTAGCTAGCGCACTTCAAGACGCTGAAGTAAAGATGAATAAGGCGGTCGAGGTTGCCAAGGATGACTTTGCTTCGATTCGAACTGGCCGCGCTCACCCATCACTTTTTAACAAGGTAATGGTTGATTACTACGGCACCTACACCGCGTTGTCACAGCTCGCATCGATTCAAGTTCCTGAAGCTCGCATGGCATTGATTTCTCCTTTTGATAAGGGTGCAATGGCAGCTATTGAAAAAGCGATCCGTGAATCAGATTTAGGTGTAAACCCCGGAAACGACGGTGTAGTAATACGAGTGAACTTCCCACAGTTAACCGAAGAACGTCGCAAGGAGTACATCAAAGTTGTTAAAGGCAAGGCTGAAGATTCAAAGATTTCAATGCGAAATATTCGCCGTGCCGCAAAAGAAGCGATGGAAAAAATGGAAAAAGATGGCGACATCGGTAAAGATGATCTAGCACGCGGAGAAAAAGAGTTAGAAAAAATAACTTCAGATCATGTCGCAAAAATTGATGAAATGCTCAAGCACAAGGAGGTAGAACTCCTCGAGGTATAAGGGGTTCTCTCATGTCCGATCTACATTCGATAAACGAGGCAATTAATAAGAAGGCTGGGCGCAAGCTTTTGCCTTCAATTGCTGTTGGTTTATCTTTACTCGGATTAATTTGGTTTTCACTTTCCGTGTACAAAATCATCTTTGTTTTTGTATTGACAACTGCTGTTGTTCTTGGAATCAAAGAGTTAGTGCGTGCTTGTCAATCAAGATCGATATCAATCTCCTTTCCATCACTTTCGATCGCAGCAATTGCATTATTAGGCTCAGCTTGGACTCATGGAGTTGCAGGTCTAGCAATTGCCACAGCAATTTCATTCCCAATTTTGTTGATTCGCTTGTTGCTCAATGGCCCAGAAGGCTTCGTTGGTAAAGCAACAGCAACCACATTCGCTCTTTTGTACCTTCCATTCTTAGCCGGTTTTCTTGTGCTGTTGGCTCGACCTGAGAATGGCTTTCAGGAAGTCATGACTTTTGTAGTTTTAGTGGGATGTAATGACACCTTTGGATATATCGTTGGCGTCTTACTTGGAAAGCACCCACTAGTCCCAACGATCTCTCCCAAGAAAACTTGGGAAGGATTAGTTGGATCAGCAATTTTTACTGTAATTGGCGGATGTTTGGCCTTTTATTACATTATGGATATGCAATGGTGGATCGGAATCATCGTTGGTTTAATGATTGTGTTTACAGCCACTTGTGGTGACTTAATTGAAAGTGCGATGAAGCGGGATATGAGTCTGAAAGATATGGGATCGCTTTTGCCGGGACACGGTGGGATGTTGGATCGCCTAGATTCTGTTGTTCTGTCAGCACCTGCAATGTGGCTGGCACTTGAGCTAGTAAAGCGCTTCTTATGAGTGGACAAGTTCCAGAGATACAATTAGTTTTTGACGAGCCCGTCCAGCGCAAGAAAGCGCCGAAGCACTTGGCTGATTTCTCACCAGCCGAGAGAAAGGCGTTTGCTCAAGAGGCTGGTTTTCAACCCTTTCGAGCTTCTCAAGTTGCAACCCATTATTTCACTCATCTTTCAAGCAACCCAGATGAGTGGACCGATATTCCTGCGGCAGAGCGTCACAGTATCGCCGAAGCCCTGACTCCTAAATTAATTGAGTTAGTGACAACTAGAACAACAGATAATGGTATGACGCGCAAAGATTTGTGGAAACTACATGATGGAGTTTTGGTTGAAAGTGTATTGATGCGATACACAGATCGAGTAACAGTATGCATTTCTTCTCAAGCTGGTTGCGGAATGAATTGCCCATTTTGTGCAACTGGTCAAGCAGGTTTAACTCGAAACTTATCTGCTGGTGAAATTACGGATCAAATTGTTGCTGCTGCGCGTGCGTGTGCAAATGGCGAACTACCGGGTGGCCCAACGCGACTTTCTAACATCGTATTTATGGGTATGGGAGAACCACTGGCAAATTACAACGCTGTGGTCCGTACCTTGCGCAACATCACCGACCCAAATCCCGATGGCCTAGGTATCTCTGCGCGTTCAGTAGTTGTTTCAACGGTTGGTTTGGTTAACGGAATAGAAAAATTGATGGATGAAGGTATCAACTGCACTTTGGCGGTTTCACTTCACACCCCAGATGATGAACTTCGAGATTCTTTGGTCCCAATCAACAATCGCTTTAATGTTCGTGAAGTCTTAGCAGCAGCCGATGCATACGAGAAAAAGACGGGTCGTCGTTATTCAATTGAGTATGCGTTGATTAGAGACATTAACGATCAGTCTTGGCGATCGGACTTACTAGGCCGACTACTTAAAAATCGTAATGCTCATGTTAATTTGATTCCACTTAATCCAACGCCAGGTTCGAAGTGGACGGCATCACGAAGAGAAGATGAAGCAGAATTCGTGCGTATCCTTGAAAGCTATGGCGTACCGGTAACGGTAAGAGATACGAGGGGGCGCGAAATTGACGGTGCCTGCGGGCAATTGGCTGCAGCCGAGAACGCAGCCCCATCTAACTAACAACCCCATCAAACAAATTGTGGCTAGTTAGATCTAAGGGTAATTGCTAGGCTCTTGCACATGAAAAAGCTCAGTAACTTCGTAAACGGCAAGTCAGTCGAATCTACATCTGGTGAAACAACAACTTTAGTTAACCCAGCAACCGGGCAGCCTTTTGCAACAGCGCCTAAATCAAATGCGGCAGATATTGATGCAGCCTTTAAAGCGGCAAGCGATGCTTTCATTGATTGGCGAGAATCGACACCATCTCAGCGCCAACGAGCACTGTTAAAGATTGCAGATGCGATTGAAGCGCGAGCCGAAGAAGTTATAACCATCGAATGCGAGAACACGGGCAAACCAATCTCGCTTACTGCTTCAGAAGAAGTACCTCCGATGGTTGATCAGATTCGTTTTTTTGCAGGTGCTGCACGAAATCTTGAAGGTAAATCAGCTGGTGAGTACATGCCAGGTATGACTTCCATGATTCGCCGTGAACCAGTTGGAGTAATTGGTCAAGTAACTCCTTGGAATTATCCAATGATGATGGCGGTGTGGAAATGGGCACCTGCAATAGCAGCAGGTAATACCGTAGTTCTCAAACCAAGTGATACGACGCCAGCATCTACAGTGTGGATGGCAAATTTGATGGCAGAATTTTTACCAGCCGGTGTATTTAATGTTGTATGTGGCGAGCGCCAAACCGGTGAATTACTTGTTAACCATCCACGCCCTGACATGGTTTCAATAACTGGATCAGTGGGCGCAGGAATTGCTGTTGCAGAAGCAGCAGCAAAGCAGGTTAAACGAGTTCATCTAGAACTTGGTGGAAAAGCACCAGTTGTTGTCTTTGCAGATGCAGATCTCGCAGCCGCGGCAGAGGCAATTGCAGTTGCTGGATATTTCAATGCCGGTCAAGATTGCACAGCTGCCACACGAGTAATTGTTCAAGACTCGGTCTATGATCAATTTGTCGCACTTCTTACCGAACAAGCCAAACAGGTAGCCATCGGTGCACCCGCTGATGAGGATGTCTTTTTGGGGCCACTGAACAACGCCAATCAGTTAGCCCGAATCTCAGATCTTTTGTCCAAAGTTCCAGCCCACGCCACAGTGATGACAGGTGGAAGCGCATTAGATCGTCCAGGATTTTTCTTCCCAGCAACTGTCGTAGCCGGCTTGCGCCAAGAGGATGAACTAATCCAGAAGGAGATCTTTGGGCCAGTGATTACGGTTCAGAAGTTTGCAGATGAAACCCAAGCGGTAGCGATGGCCAATGGGGTCGACTATGGATTGGCATCTAGCGTCTGGACTACAAACCACGGCACCGCGATGCGCATGGCCAAAGCCTTTGATTTCGGATGCGTCTGGATCAACACCCACATTCCTTTGGTCGCCGAGATGCCACATGGCGGATTCAAGCGATCTGGATATGGCAAAGATCTCTCAGGATATGGATTTGAGGATTACACGCGGATTAAGCATGTAATGAGTAATCTGGGGGCGTAGTATTTCCCCCTGTTCGGCCAATTCCATTCCATCCAATCAAACCACTACCCACAGAATGCTTGAGGCTCGGTAATCCGACAACTAGCTTGTGCTTAACCCTTAAGGAGTAAATCAGTATGTCAAAAGAAAGTTCACTCTCACCAGAAGCAAGATCAATTTTAAATGCGATGGTATCTCGCCGTGGAGTATTAGCAGGCGCAGGTGGTTTAGGTGCAGCAGGACTACTAGCTGCTTGTGGTGGTGGATCTGATTCCGCCGATAGTGCAAACTCAGTTCGTTGGGGTAACTGGCCGTTGTATTTAGATTACGACGAAAATACTAAGAAGTATCCAACACTTGAAAAGTTTACAAGCGAAACTGGAATTGCCGCTAAGTACTTTGAAGATTACAACGACAACGATGAATTTTTTGGCAAAGTTCAGGCTCAACTGAAGTTAGGTGAGGACATTGGTTACGACGTAGTGACACCAACTGACTGGATGGCAGCACGTTGGATTCGTCTTGGATACACACAAAAATTTGATGCAGCTAATGTTCCAAATAAGGTAAACATTCTTGATTCACTCGCATCTCCTTCATTTGATGCAAAGCGCGAACAATCTTTAACTTGGCAGGGCATCATGGCTGGCTTCGGATGGAATACTGAAAAGAATCCAAAGGGAATTCGCACACTTGATGAACTATTTGCGCCTCAAAACAAGGGAAAGATCGTTGTTTTGTCAGAAATGCGCGACACAATCGGAGTTATTCTGCGCTCGCAAGGCGTAAATCTCCAAACTGTTACTGAAGATCAATTCATGAATGCGGTTGATTTCATGGCTAAGAAGATCAGTGATGGCTGGATTCGTGGCGTAAAGGGTAATGAGTACGCTGAGGATCTGACATCCGGAGATGCAACGGCTGTAATCGGCTGGTCTGGCGATATGTTTATTCTGAAATCTGAAAATGAAGGAAAGTTTGACTTTGCAATTCCAGATTCAGGCGGAACTATTTCAGGTGACAACTTAATGATTCCTTCAACTGCAACAGCAGAAGGAAAGGCTAATGCGGAGAAGTTGATTAACTTCTACTACGAGCCTGCTATCGCAGCCGAAGTTGCGGCCTATGTAAATTACGTCTGTCCAGTCAAGGGCGCTCAAGCTGAAATGGAAAAAATTTCTCCAGAACTTGCAAACAGTCCATTCATTTTCCCGGATGCCGCGACCTCTGCAAAGCTCAGCGTGTTCCGTTCATTAACTCCAGCAGAAGAAACCACTTGGAGTGAAGCGTTCCAGAAGGCCGCCGGGCTCTAGTGGCTGACGTTTCATCTGCTACACGAGGAGATCTTCGTCTGACTCGAATCACCAAGTCATATGGTGATTTCACTGCAGTTAATGATTTGTCATTAACAATTCCAGAAGGATCATTTTTCGCTCTCCTTGGTCCTTCAGGATGCGGTAAGACAACGACTTTGCGCATGATCGCAGGGTTAGAAGAGCCAACAGTTGGAAGTATTCATTTGGGGACGACCGATATCACGACAAAGCGTCCGTATCAGCGCCCAATCAATACAGTCTTTCAAAACTACGCGTTGTTTCCACATCTGACGATCTTTGAAAACATTGCATTTGGTCTTCGTCGTCGTGGAATCAAAGATGTCTCGGCAGATGTGAACAAAGTTTTAGAACTAGTTGAGCTTCCACATCTAGCCCAACGCAAACCAACTCAACTTTCGGGCGGACAACAGCAGCGCATCGCACTCGCTCGCGCGATTGTTAACCGCCCAGCACTGCTTTTGCTGGATGAACCACTTGGCGCACTAGATCTCAAACTTCGACGCCAAATGCAGATCGAGCTCAAGTGGATTCAGCGCGAGGTTGGACTTACTTTCGTCCACGTTACACACGATCAAGAAGAAGCCATGACTATGGCAGACACGATTGCCGTAATGAATGAGGGCGAGATTGAGCAGATGGGATCTCCAGCAGATCTTTATGACAATCCTGGCACCGCATTTGTGGCCAACTTCTTGGGTCAATCCAACTTGATTAAGGGTCGGATTGATGGCACAGATGGAGACAACTTAGTTGTCGATCTATTTGGTCAAAAGATTAAAATGCCAAAGAATCGTAGCCACGCGGTAGATAACTCAATCTATGCGGGTATTCGTCCCGAAAAGTTCCGCATTTCGCTTGTAGGCACACCTACTCGTGGAAATGTTTTAACTGGTGGACGAATTGAAGATGTTTCATACATCGGAGTTTCAACTCAGTACCAAGTAATGATGCCTTGGGGACAAGAAGTCATGGTCTTTGAACAAAACGATGACGGTGTTCCACCATTTGATAAAGGCGACGAGGTAGTGATTTCTTGGGAACCTAACTTCACCTTTGCTCTACGCGGCGATGAAGATGTCGAAGCTGGACTGGAAGTTAATCCTGAGGAACTTGAAGAAGAATGATTAAATACTTGACTAAGGTGAAAACACCTTATTTATTGTTGTTGCCAGGATTTCTCTTTCTTTTCACCTTTTTTATTATACCTATCGCAAATTTGGCTCAGACTTCTACTCAGTCGGCAATCGCTGGGGGAGACACTGGCCAATATGAACAGACACTTCAATTTTCAAATTACCTAACCGCCTTTACTGAAAATAAAGAGCAGTTTGCACGATCTTTTGTCTTCGCACTCTGTGCAACTATTTTGGCTCTTGCAATTGCTTACCCATTGGCATATGCCATCGCCTTCAAAGCAGGACGGTTGAAGAACTTTCTTTTGGTATTAGTTGTTGCACCCTTCCTGGTGTCTTTCTTACTTCGTACTGTTGCCTGGAAACAAATTCTGGGTGAAGAAGGCTTTGTCGTACCGACTCTTAGAAGCATAGGAATAATTGGCGATAGCACCACTTTAACTTCAACCTCTTTTGCTGTGATTATGGGTTTAACCTACAACTTTTTACCATTTATGACCCTTCCTTTATACGCATCGTTAGAGCGCATTGATCCGCGCACGATGGAGGCATCAGGAGATCTGTATGCCAATGGATTTACAACTTTTCGTAAAGTGACATTGCCACTTTCTATGCCTGGTGTGGTTGCCGGAACCTTGTTGACCTTTATTCCAGCAGCTGGTGATTATGTAAACGCTTCGATTCTGGGTAGCCCAAACACGAAAATGATTGGTAACGTCATTGAATCTCGATACTTCAAAATCGTGGATTACCCAACTGCGGCTGCTCTTTCCTTCACCTTGATGGCCGCGATTTTGATCCTTGTCACTTTCTACATTAGAAAAGCCGGAACGGAGGAGTTGGTATGAGCAAGCTAAAGGATGCATCTATTCCAACTATTCCATTTGGGGCTCGTGTTTCACGCTGGTTTGGTCGTAACCTCATTCGCATTTATGCCGTCCTTGGCTTTACCTATCTTTTTATTCCAGTCCTCTACACATTTGCTTTTTCATTCAATGATTCTGGCAAGTCCAACCTTGTATGGAAAGGCTTTACTTTAGATAATTGGAAGAATCCATGCGGTGCTCCTGAAATATGTACCGCACTTGGAAATTCAATCAAGATTGGATTTTTGGCAACAATCTTTTCTACTATTTTAGGCACGATGATTGCTTTTGCAATTGGTCGCTATGCATTCAAGGGTCGTTCGTCATCTAATCTGTTGATCTTTTTACCAATGGCAACCCCTGAAATTGTCTTGGGTGCATCACTACTTTCCTTGTTTTTGGTATTTCACATCAATCCAGGTTTTTGGCCAACAGTAATTGCCCACGTAATGTTTTGTATCTCATTTGTAGTAGTAACCGTTAAAGCTCGTATTGCCTCACTTGATCCTCGCCTTGAACAAGCTGCCATGGATCTATATGCAAATGAGATTGAAACTTTCAGGCGCGTAACCTTGCCTCTTGTTGCACCAGGTATCGCAGGCGCTGCGCTCTTAGCATTTAGCCTTTCTTTTGATGATTTTATTATTACCAACTTTAATTCAGGAACACTAAAAACTTTCCCAGAATTTGTCTACACCGCCGCTGCCCGTGGAATTCCGGCCCAGGCAAATGTCATTGGTTCTGCCATGTTCATCTTGGCCCTACTAATTGTTATTGCAGGTCAATTTGTTGGGAGCAAGGCAAAGGTTTCTAAGTGACAAACCATGGCAATATGTATGGCCCTAACTTTACTTTTTTAGGAATACCAGCCTGTGATTTAGCTGATCCAACTACTTATGCAGGAGCAGATGTAATTATTGTAGGCGCTCCAATCGATAGCGGAACTTCTCATCGATCCGGTGCCAAATTTGGCCCACAAGCTATTCGCGGCGGGGATTATCTGCCACATGATGGCTCTCGGCCGCACCTTGCATTACGCACGGATGGTTTAAAGGATCTTAAAGTTTTCGATGCTGGCGATCTCATGATGCCCGGAGGAGATTTGGTTGCAGCACTTTCCACTCTTCGGGCAGCAACAGAAAAGATTTCCCGTGCCGGCATCATCCCAGTCGTTCTTGGAGGAGACCATTCGATTGCATCTGCAGATGTTGCAGGTATTGCAAATCATTTGGGTCATGGCAAAGTATCAATGGTTCACTTTGATGCGCATGCTGATACCGGCGAGGATCAATTTGGAGCTTTAGTTGGCCACGGAACACCGATGCGCAATTTGATCAATGAAGGATATGTGCGCGGAGATCGCTTCTTGCAATTGGGATTGCGAGGATATTGGCCAGAGGATGCAACACTTAATTGGATGCGCGATCAAGGGATGCGTTCTTACGAAATGACAGAGATTCATCATCGTGGATTAAAGTCGGTTCTGGATGAATCATTTGCAATATTGGTTGATGGATGTGACGGAGTATTTCTATCAGTAGATATCGATGTTGTAGATCCAGGTATGGCACCAGGAACCGGAACACCCGAACCTGGGGGAATGGCAAGCCGTGAATTACTAGAGGCAGTTCGACGAATCTGTCTAGAGCTTCCAATTGTTGGCATAGATGTTGTTGAAGTTGCACCACCATTTGATACCGCTGATATAACAGCAATCTTGGCTAATCGTGTAGTTCTAGAAGCGTTGAGTGCAATAGCAAAACGGCGTTCGGGTGGGACATATGTGCCAACTCAGAACCTTCTCGATAGATAATTGCCTGTTTCTAAGGTGTCAGCGGTATCGTGCATACTCTGAAGCAACTCTCATGGTTAGGTAATTAATTGGAACTTCTTGGAATTCTCGCTTTCGTAGTTGCGCTATTGCTCTCTGTCATGGTGCACGAATTTGGGCATTACATAACTGCACGCCAATACGGGATGTGGGTCTCTGAGTTTTTTGTCGGCTTCGGAAAGAAGATTTGGTCGGTACAGCGAGGTGAAACTGAGTTTGGAGTCAAGGCGATTCCAGCAGGGGGATATTGCAAGATAGAAGGAATGTCTCCTACAGATGAGATGCCTCAAGGAGAAGAAGATCGTGCTTTTTACAAAGCTACATCAGGTAAAAAGCTAGTTGTTCTTGGTGCCGGATCTTTTCTGCACTTTGTGCTTGGGTATTTATTGCTCTTCATATTATTTGCTGGAATCGGAACCAACCAAGTACTTCCAGTTATTAGTCAGGTAGTTCCTAATTCAGCTGCCGAAGCAGCGGGTATTAAATCTGGAGATGAGATTGTTTCTATTAACGGCCAAAAGGTTACAGATTGGTACAAGGATGTTGAAGTTATTCGACAATCCAGCGGCAAGGAGCTGACACTTGTATTGGTTCGCAATGGTCAGGAGATTTCAGTAAATGCCTCAAGTCGCTTAACTGAAATCGATGGAACTTCACGATATGTACTTGGAATCGTCAATGATGTCGGTTTAAAACGTTCAGGGCTGTGGCTTTCTGTGAAGAACTCTGCACTTGTAACCCAAGATTTTTTAACTGAAAGTGTTAAATCACTGGCAAAGTTACCTGAAAAAGTCCCGGCTTTGTGGGGCGCAACTGTTCGAGGGGAAGAACGCGATGCCAATGGTTTGGTTGGAGTTGTCGGGGTAGCACGTGTTTCAGGACAAGCTGTGGGTAGCGACAAATTATCTCGGATGGAGCGTTTGGCTACTTTTGTCTTAATTGTTGCAAGTTTAAATATCTTTGTTGGAATATTTAATCTGCTTCCAATTCTGCCGCTAGATGGCGGACATATGGCTGTTGCTATTGCAGATGAAATACGTGCCTTCTTCGCGCGTTTGCGTGGTCGTCCAAGGCCAGCACCAATAGATGTCACTGTTTTGACCCCAATAACAATGGTGGTTTTCGTGGTACTTGCCTGTCTGACCTTGCTGCTATTGGTTGCAGATGTCATCAATCCTGTGACTCTCAATCTTTAAACAAGCGAATTGGCTTTAATTCGGCAGATTTCCCTTGCGTAGTGCAGAATAAAGCCATGGTTGATCTCGGAATTCCAAGTGCGCCCCCTCCAACGCTTCACCCACGACGAAAGACTCGCCAACTTAAGGTTGGTTCGGTAGGTGTTGGTAGTGATTCACCGGTTTCAGTGCAATCGATGTGCACAACGTTGACGGCAGATGTGAATGCAACCCTGCAGCAAATCGCAGAGTTAACCGCCTCAGGTTGTCAGATAGTCCGAGTAGCTGTGCCCAGCCAAGATGATGCGGACGCCCTTGCCCAGATTGCAAAAAAGTCTCAGATCCCAGTGATCGCAGATATTCACTTCCAACCAAAATATATCTTTGCTGCAATTGATGCCGGATGCGCAGCTGTTCGCGTTAACCCTGGAAACATTAAGCAATTTGATGACAAGGTTAAAGAGGTAGCAAAGGCTGCAGGAGATGCGGGAATTCCAATTCGAATTGGAGTAAACGCAGGATCGTTAGATCCCCGCTTGCTTGCAAAGTATGGAAAAGCTACACCTGAAGCGTTAGCCGAATCTGCATTATGGGAAGCCTCTTTATTTGAAGAACATGGATTTTCAGATATAAAGATTTCTGTCAAGCATCATGATCCGGTAACAATGGTTAACGCATACAGAATTCTCGCTGCTAAATGTGATTATCCATTGCACCTTGGAGTTACTGAAGCTGGTCCAATTTTTCAAGGAACAATTAAATCTGCAACCGCATTTGGAATCTTGTTAGCAGAAGGCATCGGGGACACGATTCGTGTTTCATTATCTGCCCCTCCTGTTGAAGAGGTAAAGGTCGGAATCTCAATTTTGGAATCTCTCAATTTGCGTCAACGCAAGTTAGAAATTGTTTCTTGTCCATCATGTGGCCGCGCTCAAGTTGATGTGTATACATTGGCTGAAAAGGTCCAAGCAGGATTACAAGGGATGACAGTTCCTTTACGTGTAGCTGTTATGGGCTGTGTTGTTAATGGACCAGGTGAGGCTCGCGAAGCAGATCTAGGTGTTGCCTCTGGAAATGGCAAAGGCCAGATATTTGTGAAGGGTCAAGTCATTAAGACAGTCCCAGAAGCGCAAATTGTTGAAACTCTTATCGAAGAAGCGATGCGCTTAGCAGAAGAAATGGAAGCCGCCGGAGTTGCTTCAGGGCAACCCTCAGTTGATGTTCGGTAAGGTTCGCCCATGCTAAAAATGTCTACGCTATTTTTGCGTACGCTTCGCGACGATCCAGCAGATGCTGAAGTTGCCAGCCATAAGCTTTTAGTTCGCGCTGGCTATGTGCGTCGAATCGCAGCAGGTATCTACTCATGGCTACCCCTTGGTGTGATCACACTTCGAAATGTTGAGCGAGTAATTCGCGAAGAGATGGACAAGGCAGGATTTCAAGAGGTCAATTTTCCATCTCTTTTGCCACGGGATGCATACGAAACCACTAATCGGTGGGAAGAGTACGGTCCTGCACTGTTTAGATTGCAAGATCGAAAAGGCGGAGATTATCTTTTAGGTCCTACCCATGAAGAGATGTTTACCTTGATGGTTAAGGGCGAATACTCATCCTATAAAGATTTGCCGTTAAGTATTTATCAGATCGGAACAAAGTTTAGGGATGAAGCCCGTCCTCGCAGTGGAATTATCCGCGGCCGCGAATTTGTGATGAAAGATTCTTACTCATTTGATAGTGATGATGCCGGACTAGAGATTTCTTATCAAGAACATCGCGAGTCTTACATCAAGACTTTTGATCGCCTGGGGATGAAGTACAACATTGTCAAAGCTGTTTCTGGTGCGATGGGTGGCTCTAAATCTGAAGAGTTTTTGGCACCGTGCCCAACAGGTGAAGACACCTATGTCTTGTGTCCCAATTGTGGATTTGCGGCAAATGTTGAAGCGATGGTGACAAAGGTTGAGCCAGAGGATTATTCAAAAACTCCGGTCCTTGAAGCTTTTGATTCTCCCAATACACCGACGATTGATTCCCTAGTCGAACTACTTAATGCAAAATTTGGTGGGGGATTTACAGGCGCTCATACTTTGAAAAATGTAATGCTGATGGCAGATAACAAAGCTATATCTGTATTGGTGCCTGGTGATCGCGAAGTTGATCTCAAGCGATTCCAAGAAAATCTTGGTGGAATCCATGAGTTACGTGTGTTTGAAGAAGCAGATTTTGATAAGTTCCCACAGTTAGTCAAGGGATACATCGGTCCCCAGGATGCTAAAAAATCTGGAATAACTGTCTATGCCGATCCACGGGTAGCACCTGGAACATCGTGGGTAACCGGTGCAAACCAAAAAGATCGACATGCCAGAAATGTTGTCAATGGTCGCGACTTCACACCTGATGCCTATGTTGAGGCCGCCGAAGTTCGCGCAGGAGATGCCTGTCCAGAGTGTGCAACACCCATTGTTATTGATCGCGCAATTGAAATCGGTCATATTTTTCAACTTGGGCGAAAGTATGCCGAAGCACTTAATTTAACCGTCCTAGATCAAAACGGTAAATCACAGATTGTCACCATGGGTTCGTATGGAATTGGAGTAAGTAGAGCGGTCGCCGCAATCGCCGAACAAACATACGACGACATGGGTCTTAACTGGCCACTCGAACTTGCCCCGGCCAAGGTTCATATTGTTGCTGCAGGTAAAGATGATCTTTTGTTTGAAACAGCGCTCAAGTTAGGTGCAGATCTGGAAGCTCAGGGGATCTCTGTGATGCTAGATGACCGCCGTGATGCCAGCCCAGGTGTGAAGTTTAAAGACGCCGAACTTATTGGTAATCCAATAATTGTCGTTGTGGGCAAAGCGTTGGCCGAAGGTAATGTTGAAGTTCGTGTTCGCAAAAGTGGTGACAAACAAGAGGTTGCTCTAGTAGGTGCAGTAACTGCGATCGCAGAACTACTTAAGTAATCGTGTTTGCCGATTTAACAATTGCGACAGTACTTTTTCTCCTTGCAGCATCCTTCTTTGCCGGTTTCATTGATTCGATTGCAGGTGGTGGTGGGTTGATTCAGTTGCCGGCACTTTTGATTGGTTTGCCAAAATCTGAAACTGCCGAAGTTCTTGGTACCAACAAATTATCTGCAGTCTTTGGGACAACGACAGCTGCCGCGCTGTATCGAAAGCAAATAAAGCCTGATCCAAAGGTTTTAATTGCCATGGGGGTTCCGGCTTTTTTAGGTTCGGCAGGGGGAGCACTTCTGGCTTCAAAAATTCCAACAAGCAGCATGCGCCCGATGGTCTTAGTGCTACTTATTGTTGTCGCGATTTATACCTGGTTTAAGCCAGATTTAGGAAAGTTTGAAAACCTGCGCCACCTTCCAAAGCGCCGAATACAAATTGCGGCGGGTGCAGGAGTAGTAATTGGTTTCTATGATGGAATCTTTGGTCCTGGCACTGGCTCTTTCTTAATGTTAATTCTTGTTGCATCCCTTGGCTATGCATTCATCACCGCCTCTGCCATTGCAAAAGTAGTCAATGTTGCGACAAATGTCGGTGCAATTATGGTTTTCGGAATCAATGGCGCGGTTATTTGGCAAATAGGCATAATTTTGGGGATTGCAAATATCGCTGGAGCGATTATTGGCGCCCGCCTGGCAATAAAGGGGGGTTCTACATTAGTGCGCAAAGTGTTCCTCTTTGTGACAGTTGCCTTAATCGTTAAAGTGGCAATTGAAACCTTTTAATCATATGCGTTATCATTGGGTCACAACTTAATAGAAAGAAGAAAATCATGGCCCTTAAAGACTCAATCGCCGATGCAATTCGACCTGCTGTAGAAAACGCAGGATTCTTTCTAGAAGATGTCTTCACAAGCAATCCTGGAAATCACCGAATCGTTACATGCATGATTGATGGGATTTCACCTCTTAGCCTTGATGAAGTAACAGTTGTTAGTCGTGAAATCTCAGCCATTCTTGATGAATCACCCCTGTTGACCGAAGCATTTACTCTTGAAGTAACTTCCCCTGGAATTGAACGACCACTTACCTTGCCTCGACACTGGACTAAAAATCTGACCAGAATAATTAAAGTGACTCTTAGCGATGACACTGAAGTCTCGGGCCGCTTAACTGAGTTTGATGAGACCAGAGCAATATTGATCGAAAACATCAAAGGTCGCATGAAGACCCACGAGGTAGCTTTTGCAGATATCAAGCGAGCACATGTTGAGATCGAATTTAATCGTAAGGATGAAATCTAATGCATGTAGAAATGTCAGCATTAGCCGCCCTTACAACTGAAAAAGATATTCATCTTGAAGATTTGATTTATGCTATTGAGGTAGCTGTTCTTGGTGCATACAATCAAACCGATACTGCTAAAAGGCATGCGCGTGCTCATTTAGATCGTGAAACAGGCGAAATTTCTATCTTGATCCCAATCTTTGGTGAAGATGGAACCCGCATTAGTGAAGAAGTTGATTCACCCGACGGATTCTCACGTGTTGCCACATCGACTGCTCGACAAATTATTAAGTTAAAAATGCGTGAAACAAATGATGCTGAAATCGTAGGTGAATTCACCGCTTCA